>MDTA01027706.1_pt1 | contig 16190 bp, 13 predicted proteins | sample 811151 | NCBI WGS metagenome assembly MDTA01 (sample SAMN05326648, study PRJNA326480) | marine metagenome | isolation source: seawater | place: Indian Ocean: South | collected 2010 | reverse complement strand
AAGAGTCAATTAAATCAATGATTTTACTCATTTTAAAAAAAAACCTTGAATTTTAAATAATAAATTTAGTATACCGTCTCAGAGATTACTTATAATAACCTACTAATTTAGTCAACTATCTAGTGTTGAAATATGAATAATCAAGTCAAAGAAATTGTTTTTACAGGCCCAGATGGCAAGTTAGTTGGAAAATATAAGAAAGGGCAGTCCTTAAACCCGCCAATAGCCCTTCTTATACATCCGCACCCTCTTTATGGCGGCACGATGAACAACCCAATAGTTATGGAATTATTTTCTATATTTGACTCTCTTGGTTTTTCAATTTTTCGATTTAACTTAAGAGGCGTTGGTAAAAGCGATGGTAAATTTGATAACGGGCTTGGTGAACTTGCGGATGCGGCGGCCGGACTGGACTGGATACAAAGACAAAATCCAAACACAAATCAATGTTGGGTTGCAGGATTCTCTTTCGGCGCACTACTATGTATGCAATTATTAATGAGAAGACCTGAAATAACAAGATTTATAAGCATATCTCCTCAACCAAATTTATATGATTTTAATTTCCTTGCACCTTGTCCCGCGTCTGGACTAATAGTTCAGGGTAAAAAAGATGATTTAGTGCCACCTGAAGAAACTTTTAAACTAGCTGAAAAACTTAAATCGCAAAAAAATATAACTGTTGATTACGAGGAAATAACAGGAGCAAATCATTTCTATGACAATGAAACAGATAAACTAGAAAAAACAATTAGAAACTATATTGAACGAGAGCTTAATTCAAAATATAGATAGTTAATCTATTTTTCCACCAGTAATTGGCCTTTTAACCCCAGTAGTTCCTGGAAATGAAATTGAAAGGTTTTTAAGTCTTCTAACGCCCAGATAAGCAAAAGCTTGCGACTCAATGAATTTTGCATCACTATGTAGTAAATTAATTGAAATTACTTTCTCTTTAAAATTTAATTTAATTAAGTTCATAATAAATTTATTTTTCGCTCCTCCTCCAGAGATTATGATTTTTTTGCATTTAAATTTTTTAACATCATCAATTATACAATATGCAGTAAACGTAGCTAATGTTGCACAAGCATCATAAAAATTTAACCTGCTTACTGGAGCAAATGAAAAGTAATTCTTATCCAACGATTTAGGGAAGCTCTTTTTAAAAAATTTATCACTCCTTAGAGCTTTTAAAGCTTTTTTATTTACATTTCCTTTCAGAGAATATTTTCCATAATGGTCATATAGTTTTTTCTTTTTTTTAAAAACATATTTATCCAAAAGACACATGCCTGGTCCCATATCATACGCTATAAACTTATTCCTTTGATCTATAAAGGTTATGTTAGAAATTCCTCCAATGTTTATAAAAGAACAAGGTTTATGCAGTTTAAATTTATTAATTAAAAGCCTGTGGAAAATTGGGACTAATGGAGCTCCCTCACCATTATTAAAAAGATCTTTTTGCCTAAAATCACTTACGACAATTTTCTTTATTTTTTCTGCAATAAACTTGCCATTACACAACTGTATAGAGGATTTCAGGCTTGATGAGTGAAAAACCGTTTGACCATGAAGTGCTATTAGATCAATTTTTTTTATATTATATAGTTTTATAAATTTTTGAATAGCATCTATGTAGTCTTCTGTTACTGCCTTTTCACATTGAATGAATCTACCGATAGCTTTTTTATTTTTAGAAAAATCATTAATTAAATTGTTAATCAATTCCCTGGTTGATTTTCGAAATTTATATATAGAAGAGTATTTGTGGTGAAATGAGCTTTTTCCATCTGTTGATATGTAGGAAACATCTATACCATCTAGTGAAGTGCCACTCATTACGCCGATAGCATTTAAATTATTATTTTTCATATATTTTGTATTATAAGTCTAAATAATTTATACATTAGTGAATAGAAAAATGACACTTATTGAAGAACTTAAATTTCGAGGTTTTTTAAATCAATGCACTGATGAGAAGTCTCTTAATGAAATATTAAAATCGAAAAAAATTACCTTTTATATTGGTTTTGATTGTACAGCCAAATCATTGCATGTTGGCAGTTTAATACAAATAATGATTATGCGCATATTTCAAAAACATGGACATACTCCTATAGTGTTAATTGGCGATGGAACTACTCGCATTGGTGACCCCTCAGGAAAAGATGAAACTAGAAAAGTGCTATCAGAAAGTGAAATAATGAATAATGCCAAAAACCTTAAAATTGTTTTTAGTAAATATTTATCATTTGAAAATAAAAACAATAAAGCATTTTTTGTAAATAATGCTGATTGGCTAAATAAACTTAATTATGTTGATTTTCTTAGAGACTTCGGAAAACACTTTACTATAAATAAAATGCTTACATTCGATAGCGTAAAAATAAGACTTGAAAGAGAGCAATCGCTTAGTTTTGTAGAATTTAACTATATGATATTTCAAGCTTATGATTTTTATGAACTCAATGTTCGTAATTCTTGCATATTACAAATTGGAGGCTCAGATCAATGGGGAAACATCATAAATGGCATTGAACTCACAAGAAGGGTGAATGGCAGTGAGCTTTATGGATTAACAACCCCCCTTCTCACCAACTCTAATGGAGACAAAATGGGAAAGTCAGCAAGCGGTGCCATTTGGCTTAATGAAGACTTACTTTCAGCATATGATTATTGGCAATTTTGGAGAAATGTTGATGATAGGGATGTTGTCCGCTTTATAAAACTTTTTACTGATTTGGGTAAAGAAAAAATTGATGAACTTGAGCAAGCATCTTCAAAAGATATTAATGACCTTAAAATAATTCTCGCTAACGAAGCAACGTCAATGCTTCATGGCACAAAAGAATCAAAAAAAGCTGAGCAGGCCGCAAACCAAATATTTAAAAATAACCGATCATCTATTAATATGCCAACACTTGTTTTGGAAAAGCAAGAAGTGCGAGATGGAATACAGCTATATGATCTTATAGTTAAAATGAAATTTGCAAAGTCTAAATCTGATAGTAGAAAATTAATTCGTGGACAAGGTGTAAAAATAAATGGAAAGATCGTAGAGAATGAACTTCAAATATTAGACTATGAGTATATTACGCAAGGCGAAATAACTATAAGTGTTGGTAAAAAGAGACATTTTAGATTAACTATCGAATAGTTGAACTATAATCAAAGGCTTCTATTGCTCTTTCTATTATTCTAGGTTTAATTATAGTAAGTGGGCTGGACTCTACATCAGGATCGTCTGAGGACCCAGTCATAGTAAAATCAATTGAAAACATACCTTCCCCCTCGCCCCCAACAATAATTGGCCCTAATATTGGCAATTTTTGAATTATCGCATTAACAAGATGCATTGGACTAATTTCTCCTTGCATATCAATAGTTTTTTTTATTCTGTCAATGTGCCCCTCCATAATTAGACCCAAACTATCACTAACAGCAAATGCTTCTATCTCACTAAATTTTTTTTCTGTCTCTTTATATTTTATTTCACCGTAGCCAAAACGGATTCCCTGTTCACCTTCTGCAATACTTACTAATCCTGAAATTGAAGGTAAGGATAATAATTTCAGAGAAGCAGGAGTATTTATCAAAACAAAATCATTTAAATCAATTTTCACTTCTGCGTCCTGAGTATTTAAATTTCTTATTGAGGTCATCTTGAATTCGCCATCACTTAAAAGTTTTCTTGCAGGATGATCATTATTAATAAAATATGTAATGTCACTAGAATTGACAATATTCACATCAAGATATTCGCTTTTTTCTCTTGAATAATTTAAGTAGTGCTTCTCGAATATTGCACGACTATTTACTGAGAGTTTTGGACCTTTTTTTTCAATTGAAGCTTTAAAATCATTTGCTTCAACTGACCCAGCAAAAATAACTTTGTCGGTGATTATTGAATAATTTTCTTCTTTTAAATAATAATTTCTGTTTTTATTTTTTGTTTCAACTTTATTTTTAGATAAATCAATGATATTGCCTTCAATTTGTAAATTTAATATCCGCTCAGATAAATCACCAGATACGAATAGGTTGACATTTGATTTATTGTTTATTGACAATTTGTCTAAAAAAATATGATTAGTTTTTGATATTTTTATTTTTCCTTTAAAATCAATATCGCTATCTAAGGAGTCAAATGAAATCAGGCTGTCGTTTAAAGAGTTGGTGACTCCATCAAATTTTATCTTAAGAGATGTGTTGTCATTTTTTTTTAAATTTATTTGTCTTACATAGGCATTAACTTCAGTTAAATCAATCTGCCCCATCAACTTTGGAGTTGGCGACTCTAAATCTTGAATTTCAATATAATAATTTACTGGCCCTAAAATGTAGTTTGGATTTTCATTATCATCAAAAATAAAATCTGAGTTAAATTTTCCCGATGATATGACATATAAATCCTTTAACGATTTTGTAATATCTGTTGAGGCTGGATTAATGTTAAAATTTAATATTACATCATTTTTTTCATTAAGATTCTGTTTCAAAAACTCCACAACTCTACCCATATCGCTCTCTCTTGATAAAATTGTTGATCGTAAAAAATTTATTGATGCTTCCTTATCAATTGAAGTCACAAGATTAATATTGGCATCATCAAATAGTTTATTAATTTTAAAGAAACTTCCTTTTTTTAAGCTTATTTGATCATTTTTAATATTATTAACATTTAAAACGTATCTTTCCTTCTCATTGTGAAAGTCTATCTTGTAGTTTGTGATATTTCCAAAATTTGAATAAACCTTATCTTTCGGCAAAAGAGCTTCTAATTCATAAATGCCAGAAATGTTTAGTTTAAGGTTTTCAATCAAATTATTAAAAACAAAATTTTCATCATATCTAAAGTTTGTATCTAAAATAATTGATTGCCATCCTTTAAAGCCATTAATGAATTTAAAAATTCTACTTTCATTGTCTAAATTTAAGGATTTTAATATTGGGTTCTTTTTTGAATTAATATCAATTTTTATTTGAGCAGTTTTAGTTTTGGTATCAAATTTTAGGAAACTTTTTTCATTTACATACAGATTATTATTAATAAATTTTTCTATATTTATTTGTTGTTTATTAGGATCATATTTTAACTCTGTTTCATAACGTTCATTATTTATAGAAACTAATGACTTAAAATGAGTCTTTGACTTTACAAGGCCAGATAAAGAGTCTGTGTCAAAACTCAAGGAACTATCAATTAGATTAATTTGTAAAACAGAAGGTAGAAATTTTATATTTGCATTTCCGAGTGATATTTTGATTCTTTCAGATTCATCATAGTCTGTCTCGAATTTATCAATATGGATCTCATAGTTTGAACTAGATATGACTGAACCATGGCTAGAAATTTTATTATGTTTATCAATGGATAACGTTAGTAAGTTTAAAAGCCTAAAATCCCAATTTATTAAATTAGTTGTTACAGTTATGTCATTTTGACCAATAATTTCTAACTTTTCTATTTCAATATAAAAACCCTTATCATTTTCTCTCTTTAATAAAATGTTTTGCAGTTTGGCATTAAGTAAAAAACTTGATTTAATTTTTTCATTAATACGACTTTCAAAAAAATCTAATTTCAATCCTCCATATGAAGCTTTTATTGAGACTAATAGAAAAGAAAGTGTGATTACTATTAAAATTGATACTGAAATATATAAAAAGATTTTAAAAAGTTTGCCCATGTTCTATTTAATATTCGAAAAGATTAACCTATCAATTTGACCGTCTAAGACCGCGTCTGGATCAGTGTCTTCATAGTTGCTTCTTAGATCTTTAACCATTCTATATGGATGTAGTACATAGGATCTAATCTGATTACCCCAACCTATATCAGCTTTTTTATCCTCATTTGCCTTTTTTTCATTTTCAATTTTTTGCATTTCCATCTCATATAATTTTGATTTAAGTAAATTTAATGCTGTTGATTTATTCTTGTGTTGAGATCTTTCATTCTGACATTGAACGACAATACCGGTGGGCATATGAGTAATTCGAATAGCGCTGTCTGTTGTATTAACATGTTGACCTCCTGCCCCAGACGCTCTAAATGTGTCTATTCTCATATCTTTATCTTGTAGGCTTATTTTAATATTTTCATCAACATAAGGTGAAATCCACACTGATGAAAAGCTAGTATGCCGTCTAGAGTTAGAGTCGAATGGAGAAATTCTAACAAGTCTATGAATGCCTGACTCTCTTTTTAAATACCCAAAAGCATATTTACCTTCAACTATGGCTGTACATGATTTTATTCCTGCTTCTTCGCCATATGACTCATAAATTATTTTAAATTTAAATTTTTTTCTTTCTGACCACCTAAAGTACATCCTTTGAAGCATTTGTGCCCAGTCTTGACTTTCGGTTCCTCCAGCTCCGGCATGTATTTCTAAATAACAGTTATTAATGTCCGCTTCGCCCTTAAATTGCATTTGGAATTCAGACTGTTCAAGTTCACGTATAATATTTTTCAAGTTTTCGTGGCATTCAATTATCACGCTCTGATCATCTTCTGCGATTGCAAGAGCATAGTATTCGTCAACTTCACTAATTTTGTTTACAAAATTGTTGATTAAATCAATTTTTTGTTCAAGCTCGCTTATTTCAACCATTATTTTTTTGGCTTTTTCAGTATCTGTCCAAAAATTTTCTTCTTCGCATTGAATTTTAAGCCTAAGTAGCTTTTTCTCTAATTTATCAGAGTCAAAGATGGCTCCGTATAAAGCTTAATTTTTTGTTTGCTACCGCAATTGAATTAATAAATTCATTATCCATATTTTAATAAATCACAAATTCCTCCATGGCATTATCAACAACTTCAATAATTTTGAAACCCTCTGATCCTACTAATGTTTCATTGCCAATTGCAAGACTATCACTTTTAGAAAAAGCTTCATAGACGCTTTTGTTGTTATATAAATTATTAGAAATTTTTCCTGTATCATAATTAATTCTTATTAATTCAATCCCATTGGGAATAGTAAACGGTAAAATCAGCTTTTCAGAGTAATAGTTTGATACAAAATCCCTAAATATCGGAACCGCAATTGACGAACCTGTCTCTCTTTTCCCGAGTGATTGAGGGGTATCAAATCCAGCATATACTCCTATAATTAGATCAGAGGTGAATCCAATAAACCATGCGTCTGTATTATTGTTTGTTGTTCCTGTTTTTCCAGCAATTTCGATTCCTTCAATTTTTGTTTTTCGGCCTGTGCCCCTATCTACTGCTCCTTTTAAAATAGATACCATTTGATAGGATTTTGCTTCATCAAATATTCTTTCGTAAATATTTACCAAGTTTGGCTTTGGGTTTTCTTCATTGTAAGGGTCATTACAGTTGTTGCAGATTGAAAAATCTTCTAAATAAATGTTTTTGCCTCTTCTGTCTTGAATTCTATCTATAAGACTGGGGTTTATTTTTCTGCCACCATTAACAAATGATGCGTAGGCAGAAGTTAATTGAATAAGGGAAGTCTCACCTGCACCTAAAGCCATTGATAAAACATTAGGCATATTATCCATAACCCCTGATCTCTCGGCGATTTCTGAAATTTTCTCCATGCCCAAATATTCCGCAATTCGTATCGTCATTAGATTTCTTGAATTTTCGATACCTTTTCTTAATGTTGAAGGTCCGTAGAATTTTTTTCCATAGTTTTCTGGCTTCCATTTTCCAAGATCTGAACCTTGATCAACAACAAACGGGGCATCCAAAATTAAACTATTTGGTTGCAGACCATTTTCCAAAGCAGACATATATACAAATGGTTTGAATGAAGACCCTGGTTGTCTTTGAGCTTGTATTGCTCTATTAAAATTACTTAAATTAAATTCAAACCCCCCGGATAGAGCAAATACACGGCCAGTATACGGGTCCATCACTATAATGCCACCGTTTATCTTTGGTACCTGTTGCAGTTTGTAGGATTGATGATTTTTCTTTGAGACATAAATTACATCATTTAGATTTAAAATATCATTTACTTTGGTAATTTCAGGTCCTAAATATCCTTTGGATAAACTCTTTCTTGCCCATTTAAAATCCTCAAGAATACCAACTACTTTTTCTTCATTTAAGATAACTTCAATTACTGTTTTGTTTCTTATTTCATCGAATTCTATAATTTTGGCTATCAAAAAGTTATGAGGGGGTTTTTGATTAATGTAATTTATGTGCCAATTTTCATCTTTTTCATTACTTAAAGGACCTCGATAGCCATGTCTTTTGTCATAATCTAAAAGCCCTTGCTTCAAAGCATTATCAGCAATAATTTGAATCTCTGTGTTTAAAGAAGATCTTACGGACAATCCTCCATTATATAAAAAATCCTCACCAAAAATTGAGATTATTTCTTTTCTTATTTCCTCAAGATAGTAATCGTTGGCAAAAATTCTATCGCTTCTGTTCATAAATGTGCTAATCGGTACTTTCTTATAAGATCTCAACTCATACTTATCTATGTAACCATTGACATGCATTCTTTCTAATACCCAATTCCTTCTTTCAAAAGCTAAATCATAATTTGAGTTGGGATTATAGCGACTAGGTGCTTTAGGCAAGGCTGCCAAGAACGCCATTTCAGGAATAGTCAGCTCACTTAGTGGTTTGTTGAAATATCTATTTGATGCCGCTGCAATTCCATAGGTTCCAGAGCCAAGATAAATTTGATTTAAGTAGAGTTCTAAAATACGACTCTTTGAAAGAGCTTGCTCAATCTTTAATGCAAGTAGTCCCTCTTTTATTTTTCTATTGATGCTTAATTCGTCTGATAAAAGAAAATTTTTTGCCACTTGTTGTGTAATTGTAGATGCGCCCTCGGGTCTTTTAGTTGAAAATATATTTGATATATTTTTTATTAACGCTCTTGTAATACCAACCGGATCCACACCTAGATGATGGTAAAAATTCTTATCTTCGGCTGAAATAAATGCGTTCTTTAAATCGTCAGGAATGTCCCTGTAAGGTATAAAAATGCGATATTCCCTAGAATATTCTTTGACTAAATCACCATTTGAGGCGTGAATCCTTGTCATGACATTTGGTTTGTAATTTTGCAGACTTGAGTCATCGGGCAATTGAACAAAGAAAAATATAATGATGCTAAACAACATTAATAATAAAAATGCAGAGATATACAAAAAATATCTAATTAACTGTGTCATTTTTTTTTTGATAATTAAACTTAAATATGGCATTGATTTGACTATAAATACTTAATTTTAGCCTTAAAAATATGGAATAATAAACCATTGATTTTTATACGTACTAAATATAACAATACAATCATATAGTTAGATATTAAAAATGAACAAATTAAATACAAATACACAAAAATATTCTCTGCCACAAGTCGTGGTCTTTACTTTGAAAGGTTTTTCTAAATGTCACAAAAAATACTCATCGATGGCTCGAGTGAGACACAAACTCAATTTGCCCTATTGTCTGAAAATGGACTTGAAGATTTTGAATTTGAATCAATTTCTAAAAAGAATTTAAAAGGAAACATATACCTTGGCAAGGTATCAAGAATTGAAGCTTCTCTACAGGCTGCGTTTGTTGAAATCGGATCTGAAAAGAATGGTTTTTTAGCTTTTGGAGAGATACACCCGAATTATTTTCAAATACCTGTTGCAGATAGAGAAGCGCTAATAGAGGCTGAAGCTGAAATAGAAGAAGAGCACAACGCGAATGAAGAGAATGGCGTTCAGGATGCTATTGTTGATAATGAATCACCTGAAGAAATAATTAATGAAACAGCAAGTAAAGATGAATCAGTCCCAATTGATGATCATGATATAAAAGAAAATAATGAGTTTGAGAAAAAAAATTATAGAAGAAAAAGTAGCATCAGCTTAAGAAGAAAGCTTTACAGATCATATAAAATTCAAGAAGTAATAAAGACAGGTCAATTAATATTAGTTCAGGTTGTCAAAGAGGAAAGAGGAAATAAAGGTGCTGCCCTAACATCTTATATCTCTCTTGCAGGTAAATATTCTGTTCTTATGCCAAATTCCACAAAGACAAAAGGTATATCTAGGAAAATTTCGGTATCTGATGATAGAAAAAAATTAAAACAAATTATTGATGAACTTAAGGTACCAGCTGAAATGGGATTAATCATAAGAACAGCTGGATTAAACAAGACAAAAAACGAAATAAAAAAAGACTATTCGACTCTTAATAAACTATGGACACATATTGTTAATGAGACAAAGAAGGCAATTGCGCCAGCATTAATTCATGAGGAAGGGAATTTACTTAGAAGAATAGTAAGAGATATTTACTCAAAAGATATGAAGGAAATTTTGGTTCAAGGAAAAGATGCATACAAAGAAACTAAAAAATATATGACACAAGTTTTGCCTGGTTCTTCAAAATTTGTGAAATTATACAAAAATAAAGAACCTATTTTTACAAAACATAAAGTAGAAAAAGAAATCATTAAAATGTTTGACGCTGAAGTTAAACTGAAGTCAGGAGGCTATTTAGTAATAAATCCAACAGAAGCATTAGTTGCAATTGATGTGAATTCTGGTGGCGCCACAAAAGAAAGAAATATAGAAAGAACTGCATTAAAGACAAATTTAGAAGCAGCTGAAGAAATTGCAAAACAGATAAAGATTCGTGATTTATCCGGATTAATTGTTATTGACTTTATTGACATGTACGAAATGAGAAATAATCGTCAAGTTGAACGTAAGATGAAAGAATTAATCAAGAAAGATAGAGCAAGAACGCAGGTATCAAGAATAAGTCAATTTGGACTGTTAGAGATGTCTAGACAAAGATTGCGACAAAGCTTTATAGAATGGAAAACGGAATTAAGCCACACATCAATTGTACAAAAACTATTATACCAAATAAAAGAGGAGCTAAATAAATCAAAGAAAAATTCGATTAATGTAATGGTAAGCTCATTTGTAAAAACATATATATATAATAATTTTCAAATAGAAATAAATAATATTGAGCATACAAGAAAAGTTAAAATTAATATTAGCGAAGATCATTCTCTTGATAATTCTCAGGTAAAATTCGAAGATCTTACAAGCGGTAATAAGAAAAAATCACGTACTAAAAAAAAATCAGTAAAGAAGGATAATGTTGCCACCAAAAAGAAAACTGTAAAAAAAGATAAAAAATTTATAAGTGAAGTAAAAAAAATATCTGAAACATCAAATTCATCCTTAAAAGAAATCAAAAATAAAAAAACAGGATGGTGGCAAAAATAATGAAATGTAATACATTTCTTTTTAAATTTTTAATATTTTTCTATTTATCACTTTCTCATTCATCAGCGCTAGAAATTGTCAGAGATACTGAGCTAGAACAATTTACTAATGATATTGTTGACAATCTATTAACATCGAGTGATCTTAAGGCTAAAGACTTAAATATATATTTTGTAAAAAGTGATCAAGTTAACGCATTTGTAACGGGTGGTAAAAATATATTTATTAATACTGAGACAATTATTCAGGCCACTGATTACAGGGAATTCGCAGCGGTAATTGCACACGAATTAGCCCATATACTAGGAGGACATATATTTAATACATCTCTTGAAATATCAAATCTTTCAGATAAGGCTTTGCCAATATATTTACTTGGCATAATTGGAATAATGACTGGAGCGGCAGATACGGGAGTAGTAGGAATAATGGTTGGCCAAGCTAGCGTTACTGACGGTTTCACTTTTTATTCAAGAACTCAGGAAGCATCTGCTGATCAGGCTGCAGTGAAAATCTTATGTAATAATAATGTCGATGGAAAATTTTTGGTTAATTTTTTAGAAAATATTGATTCAATAAACGCATCCAACAATGTGGATAAGCCTAATTATCGATCAACGCACCCTTCAACCCTTAGTCGAGTTACGTGGATTAATTTTGCACTAGAAAATTTTAATAATTGTGAATACGAACTTGATGAAGAGCTAAAAAGGCGTTTTGAATTATTGAAAGCAAAATTACATGGCTTTACTCATCCATATAAAGAAACGCAAGCTATTTACAATTCTTCTAAAGATACTGACTTGTACGCTAATGCGGTATCAGGTTATTTCCAAGGAAATCATAAAATGTCTATTAAAAATATGAAAGAATTAATTAAAAGGTACCCAGCAAATCCTTTTTATAGAGAATTGATTGGAGAAATCTATTTTGCAAATAATGATTACGAAAGGGCTATTGAATATCATCAGTCAGCAATTGATCGAATTGGTAAAGTAAATGATTTATATTATATGATGATGGGAAACTACTTGTTGACATTTGAAAATTCAGAAAAATCTAGTAACGCAATAAGTTTTTTAAAGAAATCAATTCATTTAAATTCTAAAAATGCTTATACATGGCACTTGTTGTCCAGGGCATATGCCCAGATAGGCTCAATTTCACTTGCTAATTACGCAACCGCAGAAAGATACTTTTTAACCGGCGAGAGGGAATTATCTTATGAATTTGCGCTCAAGGCAGTTAAAAGTATTGAAGAAAATACTCCAGAATGGTATCGATCTAATGATTTGATAGAACTTTTAGATAAAGAAGTTTCAAATAGATAATTATTGGCAGTATATTACTTTATGAAGAAAAAATTAGTACAATTTATCGATGGGCCTAATTTAAATATGTTAGGAAAAAGAGAGCCTGAAATTTACGGCTCCATGACATTGAGTGATATACACAATAATGTAAAGAAACATATTGCATCAAAAAACATAGATATAGATGTAAATTTCTATCAATCAAATGCCGAGGGAGATATTGTGAACCGTATTCAACAATCAAAGGTTGGATATTCTGGAATTATCATAAATGGTGGAGGTTTTTCTCATACATCAGTAGCAATACTTGATGCATTATTGGCTGTGGAGATTCCAAAAATTGAAATTCATTTATCAAACCTTTTTAAAAGGGAGGAATTTAGACATCATTCCTTTATTAGCAAAGGTGTAAATGGTGTAATTTGTGGTTTTGGTCCTAATAGTTATATACTCGCAGTTGAAGGTATAGTTAAATTGATATAAAAGGGTATTTTGAATGAGTAATAAAGTAAAAAAAATTATTGACCCTAAGCCAATTAAAGATCTTGCGAAAATTCTCGAAGAATTAAACCTTTCAGAAATTTCATACACTGATGGAGATTTTTCTGTGAGTGTTTCTAGGGGTGCTCGTGTTCAATCAATCGATAGCATATCTCCTCCCGCAATTAAAAGTAGTAATCAGTCTGAAAAAGAAGATGATTTTAAAAATGATCCAAGAGCAATAAAATCACCGATGGTAGGAACTGTTTATCTTCAGCCAGAGCCAGGCGCTAATAAATTTGTTAGTCCAGGAGATCAAGTTAAATCAGGTCAAACACTTCTTATTATTGAGGCAATGAAAACAATGAATCCAATAGAATCCTCTCTGCAAGGCAAAGTAATAAAAGTCTTAGTTGAAAACGAGCAAGCGGTTGAATTTGGTCAGCCATTAATGCTTATAGGTTAAATGTTTGATAAAGTTCTTATTGCTAACCGGGGTGAAATAGCGGTTAGAATAAATAGAGCTTGTCAAGAACTTGGTATTTCTACTGTTGCCGTGCATAGCGAGGCAGATGCAGAGTCTATGCATGTAAGAATAGCTGATGAAAGTGTTTGCATTGGCCCTAACCCAGTAAACAAAAGTTACTTAAACGCTCATGCAATAATTTCAGCATGTGAAATTACTGGTGCCCAAGCAGTTCATCCGGGTTATGGATTTTTATCTGAAAATGCATCATTTGCAAAAATGTTAGAAGACCACAAGTTGACTTTTATAGGGCCAAAGTATTCGCATATTGAGATGATGGGAGACAAAATAGAAGCAAAAAAAATTATGAAAAAATTTGGCGTTCCTACTGTGCCTGGTTCAATAGGTGAAATAAAAAATGAAAAAGAAGCAGTAATTACTGCCGATACAATTGGTTATCCTGTACTATTAAAAGCAAGTGCTGGTGGAGGAGGAAGGGGTATGAAAGTTGTCAATAATAAACAAGAACTTAAAGACTCGCTACCAATCATTAAACAAGAGGCTTTATCTTTCTTTGGAAATGATTCAATATATATAGAAAAATTTATTGACTCACCGAGACACATAGAAGTTCAGGTGATATGTGATACTCATGGCAATTTTCTTCATTTGCACGAAAGAGATTGTTCAGTACAAAGAAGAAATCAAAAAGTAGTTGAAGAAGCTCTAGCACCAAATATTGATGAGACAAATAAACAAAAACTTTTTAGTACATGTGTGAATGCAATGGAAAAGATGGGCTACTTGGGCCTAGGAACACTCGAATTTCTATTTGACGGAAATGAATTTTATTTCATGGAAATGAACACAAGACTTCAGGTTGAACATCCAATTACCGAAATGTTAACAAGAGTAGATTTAGTTAGAGAACAAATCTGTGTAGCGCATGGAGATAAAATTTTCACAAATCAAGATAATATTAAGCCCTTGGGGCACTCCATAGAATGTAGAATAAACGCAGAAAATTCAAAAAATTTCAAACCATCAGTTGGAAGAATTGAAATGTATCATCCTCCTGCAGGAAACGGAATTAGATTAGATACATTTATATACTCTGGTTACAAAGTACCACATTACTATGACAACTTACTCGCTAAATTAATAGCTACAGGAAGAACTAGAAATCATGCAATAAAAAGAGCTCTAAGATCATTAAATGAAATCGTTATTGATGGAATTGATACAAATATAGATTTACACAAAAAAATACTATCCTCGCCTGAATTTAAAAAAGGAGGAGTTGCTATCAATTGGTTAGAAAATAATATTCAAAATCTATAGTTTGTTGCATTCATCAACCCAGATGTCATAAACTGGATGCTCCATCGATGAAACTGATGGCAATGACTTTATCATCCAGCCATTGAATATTTTTTTCTGCGAAGCTTGATTATAAATATTTAGATACACAGCGGTTTCTTTTTTTTCAAATGGCTTACTATTGTAACAATCTATAGCATATATCCTTAATTCTTCGTATGAAGAATTTTCCTTCAACTTAATTTTAATTGTTTTTACTTCAGCAGTGATTTTATTCAATAAACTTATAGTGGCAAATGAATATTCATAATTATCATTCTTACTTTTTATAAAACTATCTTCATTTGTATCTTCAATTGTTCTCGAGTCAATTACGTCTTCGTCATATGAGGGCACTAATTCATCTAAATTAATTAAAGGAGCAATATCAATATTTTGAGAATGTACATTGGAAATGAAAAAGAAAAGAATTATAAATGATAACTTGAATTTAAACTTAATTTTCTGGGACCCATTTTTTATAATCATCATTATTAGCATTTTTATTAGTTTTATCTTTACTTATTTCAGGATCGTATGCGACACTTGTGCCTGTTAGATTAGGTATATGTTCTTTCTGCCAGTCATATTTTTCAGTTTTAGAAGGTTCAGTCAACGACGTATACCTTAGCCAATTATTCCACTCTGGACTAACCTGAGTTGATTCAATGGTGCCATTATAAATAACCCATCTTTTGGTATCATTTTTATTTTTGTAATATTTATTTCCAAGACCGTCTGATCCTGCTAGGACTCCATTAAAATATGACCAAATCCTTGTGCCAAATGTTTGCCCATTCCACCAAGTAAATATTTCTTTCAACATAATCATAAAAAACAATTGAACTAAATTAACATTTTTTTCAACAAAATGTGAATTATCTTTATTAGATAACATATTGATATTAATAGTTTTTTTTAATTTTGATAACATTTACCATACCTTATGTAGTGGTTTCAATTTTTTTTTACACTATATGTTGACTTCATTTTTCAAATAATAATATATTGATCTTCTAGAAAGTTACTCATTTAGCATTCTGGTAGAAAAATACGGTCGAAACCATATAAATCACTTTTCTTGGTTTTTAACGTAGCCATTGTAATGACTATATTTGAAAGGGAAAATAATGAAAATAAACAGAAAATTTACTAGCGCCAATCAATCACCCTATGAAGACATAAGTTTTAAAAAAGTTTCGAGCGAAATTGTAAATCCTGATGGATCTCTTGTATTTAAATTAGAAAATTTTGAGGTTCCAGAACAATGGAGTCAAGTTGCAAGCGATATTCTCTCTCAAAAATATTTTAGAAAAGCTGGTGTT
>MDTA01124558.1_pt1 | contig 16192 bp, 13 predicted proteins | sample 811151 | NCBI WGS metagenome assembly MDTA01 (sample SAMN05326648, study PRJNA326480) | marine metagenome | isolation source: seawater | place: Indian Ocean: South | collected 2010 | reverse complement strand
CTGCCTTGTCTGCATGTTCCCTGATCCTCCTCATTCGGATTCCCTTGTCTTTTTCGTCTTCCGATTCCTCAGAAAGGACTTCGCTGGCACTTCTAGTCATCCCAGTGAAAACTAGTGTGAAATTCCTAGAGATTCGTGATACCAATTCATTCCCCATTTCTATTGGTTCTACGGAGACTCCCGCATCTCCAAACCTGATCGAGTTTATTCCTCCGAAGGAGGCAGCATACTGGTCCTGACGACCAATTGGGGCTCCCATAATTTCTATCTCAATCTTGCATGCCTCTTCGGCTAGTTGTTCCTTGGACGGATTCCTGCCTTGGAACGAATGCATCGCATTCAGAAGACCTACCGTTACAGATGACGATGAGCCAAGTCCCGTCCCTCGTCCGGGGATATCGGCTATTGTGGTAATCTCGACTCCAGATTCTATTCCAGTTAGTAGTAAGGCTTCCCTTACTAGGGCATGCTGAATCTGGGAAACTGAATCTACATCCTCCATGGACGAATACGAGACCCTAATCCTGTCATCGAATCTCTGATTCAATGTGACATACACATATTTGTTAATTGCAGTAGAGACTACTCGCCCTCCCGATGGCTCCACCATAGAGAACCCGTCAATATCAGTCCCACCTCCGCAGAAGGACACTCGGAGCGGGGTTCGGCTGATTATCATCGCAAGTTGGGGGGTGGAGTATCACTCATCAAGACGTCGGTTTGGTGAAATATGGGAATTCTTCCAATGACAAGGCATATGAGAGAGGCGCATCCGCGAGTGTCAGAGAGCCATGGGCAACCTAGTCACTATGGATGACTTGACCAATGACGATATTGTTGCTGTTCTCGACGATGCAGAGAGGCTAGTTCCAGTTGCTAGAGGGGACATTCTGCTTCCTCTTCTACAGGGAAAGGTCCTGGCGAACATGTTCTTCGAGAACTCTACTAGGACGAGGATGTCATTCGAGACTGCCATGAAGAGGCTTGGTGGATCAGTACTAAACTTCAGCTCTATAGGGACCTCGGTCTCGAAGGGAGAGACTCTGTACGATACAATGCAAATGATCGATGGTTATGCAGACATTGCGGCCATCAGGCACCCCAGGCAGGGAGCAGCGCAATACAGTGCGGATGCAGTAGGCATCCCGATCCTAAATGCTGGAGACGGTGCCGGCAATCATCCCACGCAGACGATGCTGGACCTATTCACGATTCGACAAGCCCATGGAACCCTAGAAGGTTTGAACGTAGTTCTAGTGGGTGATCTGAGGTATGGGAGGACTGTCCACAGCCTTTCTCACGCACTTGTGAGATTCGGTGCTAGCCTAACACTTGTATCTCCATCATCATTGAAGATGCCAGCAGAGATTGTCTCCGACTTGGAGGCACATGGAGCAGATGTCACCGAAACAGAGTCACTGGACGATCAGATTTCCGAGGCTGACGTCATTTACATGACTAGGATCCAGAAGGAAAGGTTCCCGGATGAAGAAGAGTATGCGAAGGTCGCTGGAATTTACAGAGTCGAGTCATCAAATCTTGCTGGCGCAAAGAAGGGTATGGTCATCATGCATCCACTACCAAGAGTGGATGAGATAGCCCCAAGCGTAGACTCGACGGAGTTTGCCAAGTACTTCGAGCAGGCTTTCAATGGCGTACCAACTAGGATGGCACTTCTGTGCCGAAGTCTTGGTGTAGAAGTTCCGAAGAAGGTGAAATGATGTCTGAGATGAGGAGGGTTACCGCGATTCGAAATGGAACGGTGGTCGATCATATCCCATCTGGATACGCGATGCAGGTAATCAGAATACTCAGAATAAATACTGACAGGGCCACTCCAGTTTCCCTGGTTATGAACGTACCAAGCGACAAGCTTGGCAGGAAGGATGTTCTCAAAATCGAGGACAGGGAGTTGGATCAAGAGGATCTGGACAGACTAGCACTAATCGCACCGGCTGCCAGCATTGCGATAATCAGGAACCATGCAGTCGCAGAGAAGATGAGGGTGGAACTAGGGGATTACCTGGTGAACATAGCGAAATGCTCCTTCCCAAACTGCATCACGAAGGACGATCGAGAACCTCTTCCACAAAGGATGAAGGTCGTATCAAGAGAACCATTGGAAGTCAGGTGTTACTACTGCGGAAGGGGTCAGGAAATTGATGACCTAATTGAGAACATCATCTGATTTGGTTTCGGTTGCTAGGCCTTTCCAGACATTACTGATTCGCTAAGAGGCGTTGGCCAGCCATTCCCTCATTGTGCATGACTGGCAGATCTCCCTACTGGTTATCTCACCACATTCGATGCAGTTATTGACGTCGTGCTTTAGGTCTGGGTTTGCTAGTGAGTGGAGATCCCTAATCTGATCCAGGGAGTGAAGTAGGCCATGTCTAGCTCCAGGAGTCAATTCCTCCAGACTAGCAACAACAGACCTGCTCTGCTGACGCATGGCACCTGGGGCATGAGGGCAGTCCCCATGGTGGATTGGCAATCCCGCATGAAGGGCATGGGCATGTATCTCCTGCTCAGGGACCCACCTAAGGGGGACAATCCGGGGTATTAGCCCCTCAATCTTTGAGTTTGTATGAGGGGCTAGTCTGACGGATCTGTCTATCTCGCCCTTTTGGAGGTTCATCAGAATGGACTGTGCCATATCATCTAGGTTGTGCCCTAGAGCCATTACGTCAGCCCCTATCTTTTCTGCTAGGGCATTGAGTCCCTGACGGCGGAAAACACCACAGTACGAGCATGGCATGAGTCCCTTCGCCTCATCGTGATTCTTCCCCATAGACGGCATCAACTGGACTACTTCGTCCATTCTACCGTAGCCCATCTCCTCGTAGCTCAATGTCTCGAACCTAATTCCTAGGGACTCAGATAATTCCCTCGCGAACTCCATCGATGGAGCCCTGTATCCCTCTATTCCCTCATCAACGCATCCTGCGACTAGTTCGACATCTCTCCTTCTCCCAATGATTTCATTGATCATCGAGAGTAGGACTGCTGAGTCCTTTCCACCAGAAACGGCTACTAGGACAATGAAGGGCGAGCCGTCTTCCTTGGTTGCATTTTTCGGTAAATCGAGTTGAAGTCGAAGTTCACGCGATGTTCTCTTGCGAATGGATGAGTAGAGATGTCTGCCACAGAGATGTTGTCCGCTATATGCTTGGAAAACAATAGCATCTGAACGGCATCTACTGCATGACTCCACCTCTATTTCACCGCTCATGATGAGTCGTGTCAATGCATAGGCTTGAACCCATCCTCCGGTGAGTTGATTCGTACTCTAGTGACCGGGATGTCATGGAAGACTACGAAGCGTTGCCAGGAAGGAGCGAGGTGGGGGAGAAGATTTTCTCACCTTTTGTAGATAGGCTGGCACTTATCTCACTCTCCGCAATTGGAATAGTCCTGGCCCCAGAATTAACATCTTCAGTTGAGCCAGTATTGGGTGGGAATTCGTTCACTGCAGTCGTATGTGGGCTGATTTTTGTAATCCCACTAATCGCTAGTTCGATAGGTAAAATGTATGTTCGAATCAGATCCTAGTCCGATCTTAGTTTGGCAATTCCGGATTCTACGTAACCAGAGACAGTCTGCCATGGGACGATGAAACGCAGACCAGCGACCGCGATTATGAACAGTCCGGCCGAGATTACCTTGCCGTAAGTCATTTGCAACTCCAAAGACTCCTTCACCTGTCCGGTCCATTGGGTCCCCTCGAGAATACCAACAATGGTAATCATCAGATCATCGAAAGCCAGTGCCATTGCAGTGGTAATGGCGACTAGTGATACTACGACAACTAGTTGGATGAGATGGGAGTTCACGACATTGTTGAATTGTCGGATGTACTCTGGATCGCGCTTGGTCTCCTCCGGTAGAGAAGCCGCGTACTCCATGTGGCCGATAGCAGCGCTTCCAGATTCCATGAACAGAAGCATCAGAATTGCAATTCCCAACAGTGAACTGGCTAGTGGTGATACTAGGCCTCCGAATAGTGTTCCTTCCCCTATCTGCGTCGGAAGTGCCCTTAGCCCCACATCAACTTCAGAAACGATCGGCTCGAAAGTAAGTACCGCGTGGAATGCAATTACGATGATGTAGTAACCCACGACCCATGTTATGGACCTCTTGGACAGCCCCCATATCCCAATCAGTCCGACTAGGATGGGGGCGAAAACTATCCCCAAGAAGACCAGTTCCATTACCAAACCAAGTGGGTGGAACAGATGTTCAATGTGATTCATCGAGTCATTGCTATTCCAGGGGAAGTGCAATCCATTCTTGAAGGTGGAGAAAATCCATGCTAGTAAGAATGGAACAATCACCCATGCTCCCAGCAATGCTCCTGAAACTTGCTTTATCCTATTCTGTAATTCCTGGGAAGATGACCAATAGCGCTCGATTGCGAATGTTGCAAAGACGCACAGTACAAGAGGTCCGAGCATGGACATTGTCCCAGTCTGCCCGACACCTAGTAGGAAGTCTGGAATCATCAGCCCGTTCGCATTATCTAGCCACATTAGCCCTCTAGTGTGTTCATATGAGGGGCACCATGTATCCGCATTATTGTCGATGATGAACTGGTCACTGCATGGCCCGTAAAGCTCGCTCATCCTCTTCAATAGGAGTAGCAAGGAGGCTGTTGCGGCAATTTGTAGGACTAGGATCTGCCATTTTCTCCTCAATGATGGGATATGCAATGTCTCGGTAACCTCAGCCTTCTTATCTCCAATTTCCACTTAATCACCCCCTTGACTGCAGCAATGCCTGTGACAATTCAACATCTGGCATCCAGTCGACTACCTTTGCCCCATACCCTGAAACTGCGGTAAGCCTATTCTGCCTCTCTAGCTTCAGCACCTCGTAGGCCATCCTGGGAATCCTACTGACTAACCTCTCGAGATCAACGCTACTAGGTGAGAGGATAATGACCTCATGCCCATTTCCTGCTAGGTTCCTAATTGCTGGTAATGTAGTTCCATCTCCCTCAAGACTGCTGATAATGAAAACCGGAGATCCTCGGCTAATCCTTGGTGATAAGGAATTTGTAACTGCCTGAAGAGGCATTGATCCAGAGGGGGTTACTGAAGCAAGACGACTCAGGACCTTGTATTGTTGCTTATCACCGGTGTCTGGAGGAAGGAAATCCATTCTACTCCCATATGTCACCATCGCTACCGAGTCCTTTCGTTTCAAGAAGTGACTAGCCAGAGATGCGGCGGCTGAAGCACCCATCTCAAGTGGATTCTTCAGTACAGTTCCGATTCTGCTTACTTCCCTGGTGTCCAGAATAACGAAGACGTCTGTGACGGCATCCCTAGTCTTCTGATTGACCATCATCTCTCCAGTTCTGGCAAATGCCTTCCAATTGATAGAACGAATTGGATCGGTTGAGAGGTACTCCCTAAGCGAGTAGAATTCCATTCCTGGACCGGGTGTTCGAAGTGTTGTTGCACCTGTATACATCTTTGGTACGTCGGCCCTTAGCATCGCGTCCTCAACATCCCTTACCTGTGGGAATACCGTGATGTCACACATATCTTCAATCACTGACTCGTTGACAAAAAGCCCGAATGAGTTTCGATATCTGACGGAGATCGGTCCGACAGAATAGTGCCCTCTAAGTGGACAGCGGAGCATGTAGTCTAGTTTTGTTGACTGCCCCGGCCCCAAATTGAGTCGGATCTGATTAATCCCCCTCCTTATCTTCATCTCGTGTGGGACGTTGTCGAATACCTCGAGTAACTGAGTCCTTCTGTATGACTTGTTTGTGATTGTTAGAGAGACCTCTATCAAATCGCCCTTGTAGACATTTGAATGGGGTACGAATCTGGAGATCTCGAGATTGGATTGGCCCACAATCCAACCGTTTATCGAGATAAAGGCGATGAAGGTCAGGCCGATTATCATCATCTGGAAATTGGATATCATCATTCCCACTAGTATCAGGCTTATTCCGCCTGCGAGCATTATTGCAGCCTTCCTAGTCCACAACTTTAGTCGACCCCCCAGACTCTCCCCATTGCTTTATCCTTCTAACAATCCCAACCAGTTCATCTGGTCTGTAATTCCGCTCTTCGAATAGGAAACGGACCAGAACAGGGTCACGAATCATACCTTGTAGCTCGGAGGCTGGCATTGCATCGAACTCCTCCCTTGTCAGGGCGTTTAGGTTCCTTACCCGTGTGAGTAGGACCTGTCTTATTTTCTCTGGTCTTTGGTAATACTTGTATCTCTCAGCGTCCCCGAAACCGTAGTAAACAACTCTGAAGACATGTCGCCAATCCTCCGGGTCCTCCTTCCTGATTAGGACTGCCTCAAGAAGGATAAATAGGAACAAGAATAGGATTAGCATGGCCATCCAATCATTTGTGAAGTAGATTAGTAGGTAGTACACTAGATTGTAAGTATCTCCGAAGATTGTTGGTTGCTGGTGCCGACTTTCATCGAAAATTACCAAAGAGTGCTCGCCGGGAGAAGTTCCGTTATCGTTTAGAATTAGAGCCTCGGCGACCAGATCAAGGACCCATTTTCTATTATCGTTCTCCGGGACGGCAAGATAACTGGAGTCTGATTCAGGGTCGTAAATCGAGTTGATCAATACAGAACCGTCGGAGATGAAGTGAACTCGTCCCGTTTCCGCTCCTCTGCATAATATTGTCTCGCAATACCTCACGTAAACCGGAAAGGGGCCTTGCTCATCTCCAGCTAGGCCGAATGCAGCGAATGACCCAACTGAGTAGTTGCCGTCATCATTGTTGTCGATCCAAGAGTCCTGAGTAGTCTTTGCGATGACGTACCGACGCTCGGCCGGATTGTAGGAAGTCGCCTTCTCGAATGCCGATGGAGTGTTGGTTAGTAGGCTATAGTCCTGTGACCAATCCCACTTGGGTTGATTTGTCGATGGGTCTGTTCCTTGGAATCTATGGGAGCAAAGACCAGCTGCTTGAGCAGTAACAAACGGAGCTCCGATGTCTGGATTACTTGGATCCTCATCGAGTACGTCCACAACCCCGTCTTTATCTACATCCCTGAGGCACGGGTTTACGCTAGTCTGTACGCCCTGTGAAGATGTGAAGTTGAATGCAGAGGTGGTGTTTACCCAGACGAAGTCCGATCCAAGGTCGTTATCGTAACTGTAGTCTGCATAAAGACGGTGGTTTGTGAATTCTAGGCCGAACTCTGCGGCAAGATTGCTCGAATAACCAAAGTCATCCATGAGAATTAGGGTCCCACCCCTGGAAACGAAATTGCTAATCGCGACGATCTCGGATGAAGTGTACCCATCCCCCTCGGAAAACTGGATCAAATCATCTTCGCCAGTGAATCTAGGAAGAGAAATGGTGTCCCTCTCCACTCCCGATATGACGAAAATTGTCTGTTCTGGATGGTCGATATCGCTGAGTAAAAGAGGGCTAGACACTAGAGCTGTTGTCTCAACCCCTTTCCTATTCAGTTCCTGTCTAAATTCTCCCAAATCGTTCCATTCGTCCCCATATGCCGATTGCTGAGTCTGTCCTGGTACTACATATGTGACTGCAATTGTGAGGACGAGAAGGAGGAGGACTGCCCAGAAAGAAGCTTGTAGAGCGATTCGTCTATTCTTCCTGGTGTTCAAAAATTTCGGGAGTTTGCTCCAATCCATCACACTCGGCCCCCATCAACTACGAGTTGTTGAGCCTGAAGTTCGTTTTATGACCGTTATGTGACCCTGAACGGCCGTGCATCGACTTATCTGGAGAGTTCAACGACCGTCCCCACGTTGGCTACTTCCTCGACAGGGACGGCTAGAAGGCCGTCCGTGGTAGGCCATGGGAGTTCATTGGGATCAATTCCCTGTTCTGTAACAACCAATATTGCCACTATATTGCCCGTCTCGATATCCACGGTGAAATCTGCAAGATGCCCGAGTAAGTCTCCAGCCGCATCAACAACTTGTCTTGTCAGGATCTCTTGAGTGAATGTGGTCTTCATCAAATTCCTCAAATTAATTCAATTCCCGATATCGTGCCTGATGTTCTTCTTACTGACTCGAGACCACTAGTTAGGGTCTCCTCCAACTTGGAGTAATATTGCATCATCTCATCCGTCACAGTAGGCCTGACTCTCTCGATGGCAGTCTCGAAGTGCCTCTTAGTCACTGTCTTTTTCTCATCCCTCATAGCGATCAAAGCGGCCTCTCTACAGACGGCCTCTATATCTGCACCAGTATAGTTCTCCATACTTGCTGCCAAGTCATCGATCTTGAATTTCCCAAGTGGCATGTCCTTAGTATGAATCTTCAATATAGCAGACCTGGAATCTCTATCCGGTGGAGGGATGTGAAGCACCCTCTCGAAACGCCCGCTACGCATTAGGGCAGGATCAATCATCTCTGGCCGGTTGGTGGCAGCTACCACGATTACTCCTTCCATCCCTTCTACGCCATCTAGGCTGCTTAGTAACTGGTTGACCACTCTGTTCATGACATCAGAGCCCTCTCCCGAATGGCTCCTTCTCATTCCTGCGATGCTCTCAAACTCGTCTAAGAAGACTATCGAGGGGCTTGATTGCTTTGCCTTCTTGAAGACCTCTCTAACGGCTTTCTCTGACTCCCCGACCCACTTGGAAATTAGTTCAGGTCCTTTGATGGAGATGAAGTTCGCCTTGGCTTCGTTGGCAATAGCCTTGGCGATTAGTGTCTTTCCAGTTCCCGGAGCTCCAAACAGCATTATCCCTCTGGGGGGGCTGATGCCGAAGTGTTCGAACTTCTCCGGCATATTCAATGGCCATTCTACACTCTCCTTCAGTCTCTCCTTGACGTCCTCCAGACCACCAACCTGCTCCCATGTTACTTCTGGGACCTCGACATAGATCTCCCTCAGGGCGCTGGGTTCAATCTCCTTGACCGCTTCTTGGAAGTCGGACATTCTTACCTCCATCTTTTCAATCACTTCCGGAGCAATCTCTTCTTCGTCCAAGTCAATCTCTGGGAGGTACCTCCTCAGTGCCTTCATAGCCGCCTCCCTTACCAAAGCCGAGATATCCGCCCCAACAAAACCGTGGGTGTTGTCAAGAAGCCAATCTAGATTGTAATCGTCACTGATTGGCATATCCCTTGTGTGGATTTCGAGAATCTCCCCCCTGCCAACTTTGTCTGGAACGCCGATTTCCAATTCTCTGTCAAATCTACCAGGTCTCCTAAGTGCCTGGTCTATGGCGTCTCGTCTGTTTGTAGCACCAATAACCACGACATTGTCCCTGCCCCCCATCCCATCTAGCAGGGTCAGGAGTTGGGCTACAACTCTCCTCTCGACTTCTCCGGTTACATCTTCCCTCTTTGGAGCAATGCTGTCCAGTTCGTCAATGAAGATGATCGCCGGCGCGTTTGCTGCGGCCTCGTCGAAAATCTCTCGGAGTTGCTTCTCACTCTCACCATAATACTTCGAGATAATCTCTGGCCCGTTTATTGAGGTGAAGTGTGCCTTGGTCTCGGATGCCACAGCCTTTGCGATTAGTGTCTTCCCGGTCCCCGGGGGGCCATGAAGAAGAACACCCCTGGGAGGATCAATACCAAGACGACGGAAAAGAATGGGGTGCTTTAGAGGGAGCTCTATCATTTCCCTGACTTTCTGTAGTTGGTTTCCTATCCCTCCTATGTCCTCGTATGAAATGGTCTGAACCAAATTTTCTTCCTCTTGGTCAATAGCATCCTCCTTGATTACTATCTCAGTGTCCGGTAAGACCTGGACAATTCCCTTAGGGCTGGTTTGGACGATTGCGAATGGTAGGGCCTCGGCGAAGAGGGTCATCCCGGGGATGAATATCCTATCTCCTGCTACTACTGGCCTCTTGTTTAGGCCTCTTCTGGCAAAGCCCTCAATTCCGGGCCCAAATCGAACCTTCTGTTGTTTTGCCATTACCGGGCTTAGTACCAGTTTGGTACATGGCTCGACTTCTACTTTACTAATTTCGGCCCTGTCTCCAAGGCTTACTCCGGCATTTTTCCTGATGATTCCATCAATTCTAATTACTCCGAGGTTTGCATCTTCAGGCCTGCACCTCCAAACTATGGCTGCCGTCTTCCTCTCTCCCTCTATCTCTACAATATCCCCTGGCTTCAGATTTAGATCGTTGTCAAACGGTACCCTTGCTCGGCCGTGCCCTACATCACTGGGTATTGCTTTGGCAACCCTCAGGGTTAGTGATTCAGATGAGTCAGTAGCCATTTTCCGCTCCCTACCACTTCTTCTCGTGCATCGGGGGTTGTTAAACCCTGCAATCTTGGATTCTCCTTGAGGTAAAATGGTTATCGGAACAAAGGGGTGCGATGCGCATAATTCATTTCAGAAGTAGCGTCCGCGGACTACATGGCACACGTACTAGAGAGTGGATTCGAGATTATAGAAAGGGACAACCCCAGTGGTAGTCCTGCAGTGAAGGGATACAACATCATCAACGGAGAGTTGCGTTCTTCCAGTGATGGTCAGACCTTTGAAAGCACGAACCCTGCATGGACAGATGATTGTCTGGGGGTTTTTCCTCTCTCTACAAAGAAAGACGTGCACGATGCTTTGGGAGCCGCCAGAGACGCGTTCCCAGAGTGGTCTAGGACTCCTGCTCCTTCGAGGGGTCAGATTATTGGCAACATGGGAAGATTGCTCATGGAGTACAAAGATGACATCGTAAGGGTCGAAACCAGAGAGATTGGAAAGACCCTCAAGGAGAGCGCAGGAGAAGTACAGGAGGCGATTGACACGTGCCTTTTCTTTCAGTCTGAGGGAAGGAGGCTGTATGGGCAGACAGTGAACTCAGAATTGCCTGACAAGGAGCTTTTCACATATCGAAGACCACTGGGGGTGTGTGGAATAATCAATGCAAGCAACTTCCCTGCAGCAGTCCCTTTCTGGAAGATGATTCCAGCAATAATGTGTGGAAATACATGCGTTTGGAAGAGTCCGCAGGACTCTCCTCTTCTTTCATTCATGCTAACCAGGATTATGCATGAGGCAGGTCTACCTAATGGAGTGATCAACCTGATTCATGGGAAGGGCAGTGGAGCAGGGCAATTCCTTGTAGATTCTGCAGAAGAGGGTTTGTTGAACAAGATCAGTTTCACCGGTTCGACATCGGTAGGGAAGATGATTGGCGAGGTGTGCGGAAGAAACCTCGTATCTTGCTCTCTGGAGCTAGGAGGCAAGAACCCCTTGGTGGTAATGCCATCAGCGAATATTGACAATGCTGTAGAAGGGGCATATTGGGCTGCATTTGGAACTGCTGGACAGCGATGCACTAGCCTGGGGAACCTGATAATCCACGAAGATGTCTATGATGAATTCATGACCAAGTTCATGTCCAAGGTAGAGGAGACGAGGATTGGCGACTCTCTTAGGAACGACGACGTACTATACGGCCCCATGCTCTCCGAGAAGTATGCAAGCGACTTCCTCAGAGATCTAGGAATGTGTGAGTCTGACGGGGCCACAAAACTATGGGGAGAGGGGCTGATCACAAATGACAACAAGCCCACTAATTTCCTTGGTGATGCATCCGAGGGAGTTTACATGTGGCCACATGTGTATACAGATGTTACAGAAGATATGCAATGCTTCCAAGAAGAGATATTTGGCCCGGTTGTCACGATTGTCAAGGCAACTGATTTCGAGAATGCTCTACATCTCGCGAATGCTTCCCCATATGGTCTCTCAAGTGCATGCTACACAAATGACAGACTGGAGGCATACCGCTTCAAGACTGGAATCAAGGCGGGGATGACAGGAATCAACAACTCGACAACTGGAGCGGAGGCACATCTTCCCTTTGGAGGTGTCAAGGACAGTGGAAATGGGACTAGAGAATCTGGAATATGGGTTCTGGAGGCCTATTCATATTGGCATGCCGTCAATGACGAACTATCAGGAAAACTGCAACTTGCTCAGATGGATGTGGACGAGATTCACATCGAAGAGGCTGATGCAGACTACTCTTCGCTAGCTTAGAGGAATGGTTCTCCGCACTCTGGGCACGGCACACCTGGAAGCCATGCTCCGGGCATGTAGTTACAGTTCAGGCAGATGGAAGTCTCCAAATCGTCTCCAAGCATGATTTACTGTAGTGATGGTTGATTAGAAAGATTTCTACAGTTATTGGAATGCAATTACTTATTGCCCTTATCCATGCGCATGTGAAACTGGGCGTGGTGCAGATAGAGGGAAGTGTGAAACTCCCAATGAAGAAGGGATTTGGGAAGACCGATCGTAGTGATGATTGGTGGAAGGGGCCAACTGCTATGGCAGCCTACCTGGGATTCATGATTATTTACGCTACGTGGAGAGGTTTCATGGAGTCTGACTTCTTGTTTTTCAGTGAGTTTGGAGCTTCATCTTGTGAGAATTGGGACTCTGCAAAATCTTTCAAGGATGTTTCTGAATGCCAAACGATGTCTATCGAGCAAGGCAGTCACGTTCTCTCTCCACTCTACAGTCCTCTTATCTTCCCTCAATCTTCATGGATTCCCAAAGAATTGTGGTGGATGAGTCCTGCGATGTTCATCTTGGTTTTCCCTGCTGGATTTCGAGCAACGTGCTACTACTATCGTAAGGCGTACTATCGTGCCTTCTTCCAACAACCTACTGGATGTGCGGTTTCGAAGCCATGGAACGAGTATAGTGGCGAGAGAGGAATTTTCGTGGTGCAGAATCTGCATAGAATTTTCATGTACATCGCAGTGATTTACCTGCCGATCCTGACTTACGACCTATGGCTCTCGGTTAATTTCCATGATGCGACAGGGGATGCGTATGGCGTATCTGTTGGCTCCCTGATACTGCTATTGAATGTCATTCTACTCTCTGGATACACATTTGGATGTCATGCTTTCAGACATGTTGTTGGCGGGAGTTCTAACGATTGGACGGGTTCGTCGATGAACCGCCTCAAATACAAGATGTGGAAGTTTTCCACTAAACTAAACGAGCATCACAAAGACTGGGCATTATTCAGCCTATTCTGGGTAATGTTTGCCGACTTCTACATCTGGATCTGTCAGGATTTCGGTTTCACTGATTTCGTACTTATAGGGGGTTTGTAAGTGAAAGAAAGCGTTACTCACCATGAGTTTGATGTGATTGTGATTGGGGCTGGGGGGGCCGGACTTAGGGCCGCGATCGAAGCAAGTCGAGCAGGAGTAAGCGTAGGAATGATCTGCAAATCAATGCTAGGCAAGGCTCACACCGTAATGGCAGAAGGTGGAGCTGCGGCTGCTCTTGCAAACAAAGATCCACGTGATTCATGGCAGACTCACTTCCGGGACACCATGAAAGGAGGAAAGTACCTTGGGGACTGGAGAATGGCGCAGATTCACGCCCAGCAGGCTCCTGAAAGAATCAGAGAATTGGAACAGTGGGGAGCGGTTTTCGACAGAACCCCGAAGGGTCTTACGAGCCAAAGGAACTTCGGAGGCCACACATATCCAAGGCTAGCCCACATTGGTGATGCTACTGGGCTGGAGTTAATTCGGACCCTACAACAGAGGGGCATCCACGAAGGGATGCAGGTCTTCATGGAATATACCGTTCGTAGAATATTCAAGACAGAAGGCAAGGTTTCGGGTTGCTTCGCCTATGACAGAAATGATGGTTCACTTCATGTTTTCAAAGCCAAGTCGGTTGTACTGGCCACAGGTGGAATTACTAGATGCTGGGAAGTTTGCTCGGGGTCGTGGGAGTACTCTGGTGAAGGGCATGCATTGGCCTATTGGGCAGGGGCTGAGATGGGAGACATGGAATTTGTCCAATTCCACCCTACAGGAATGATATGGCCGCCTTCTGTGAAAGGTATTCTCGTAACTGAAGGGGTTCGTGGAGAAGGAGGAGTTCTGAAGAATAAGAAAGGTGAGAGGTTCATGTTCAACTACGTCCCCGAGATGTACGCAGACGAGTTTGCCGATTCTATTGACGAGGCAGAAGCCTGGGTTAAGGAGGTCGTAGGAGGTAAATTAGCGACTAAGAGGAGGCCGCCGGAGCTTCTAACCAGAGATGTTGTTGCTAAGGCGATAAACAGCGAGAAGGCAGCAGGAAGAGCCTCGGAGCATGGAGGGGCATACCTAGACATCTCATGGAGGGACCCGGAGGAAGTAAAGAAGAAGTTGCCAGGAATGTACCACCAGTTCAAGGAGCTCGCTGCAGTGGATATCACCGAACAGCCAATGGAGGTGGGGCCTACTGCTCACTATGTGATGGGGGGTGTCAAAGTTGACCCCTACAGCCAAGAGACGACGGTGGGCGGGCTTTTCGCTGCCGGTGAGGCGGCAACCGGACTACATGGTGCAAATCGACTAGGAGGAAACTCGCTTTCCGACTTGATTGTATTCGGAAAGATAGCAGGAGAGCATGCCGCGAAATACTCGAGGGAGCAAGATGGTTTCTCTGAGATCGATCAATCCGATATTGACCAGGTGATTGAAGAGACTCTAGAACCTCTAGGAAGAGAAGACGGGGAGAACCCGGCCAAGGTAGTAAACGACCTTAGAGAAATGATGCAGAATAAAGTCGGCATAATCAGAAACGGGGTCCTTCTTGAGGAGTCTTTGAAGGATCTTGACGAATTGGAGATTCGAGCAAAGAACACTTCAGCCCCAGGAGGGAGGGTCTACAACCCCGGGTGGCACCAAGCACTGGAGCTAAATGCAATGATTGATGTTAGTCGAATGTGTGCCTTAGCAGCACTAAAGAGAGAAGAGAGTAGAGGTGGCCATACTCGTGAAGATTTCCCTGTTCCGGACAAAGACTTCTGGGGGAAGGTCAACATTAGGATAATGATCGGAGAGGACGGTGGCATGGACCTAGATTTCACAACCTATCCATCAATCCCGAAGGAATTGAAGAGTCTGCTGGATTCTGATGACTTGGAGGAGGAGTGAAATGACTGATAAGGTGACATTTAGGGTTTTCAGAGGAGAGCCTGACTCAGACGGGACCCCTTTTGGGAAAATGGTGGATTACAAAGTCGACCTTGACGAAGGGATGGTCGTGTTGGATGTAATTCACAGAATTCAAGCTGAACATGCGCCAGATCTAGCATGCCGCTGGAATTGTAAAGCTGGAAAATGTGGGTCTTGCAGTGCAGAGGTCAATGGAAAGGCTAGATTGATGTGTATGACTAGAATGGAGGATATTCTAGATGAGACTCCCAGCAATGAGCCTGTGCTGATTAAGCCGATGCAGGCATTTCCACTAACCAAGGATCTGGTTACCGATACTTCTTGGGCTTACAGAACTGATCAGCAGATTAAGCCGATTAATGGTCCCGAAGAGCCAGATTGGGTTTTCCATCAAGAAGAAGCAGACAGGTTGCAAGAGTTCAGATCATGTATCGAATGCATGCTCTGCGTGAACACTTGTCATGTACTCAGGGAGCATCAAATGTTCGAAGATTTTGCTGGGCCTAGGTTCTTTGTTCGACTTGCCAGCCTAGAAATGCACCCACTAGACAATGAAAGCAGGATTCCAGAGATCAAAGAGGACTTCGGTATTGGTTATTGCAACATCACTAGGTGCTGCACTGAGGTCTGCCCTGCAGGAATTCAGATTACGGATAATGCAATCATCCCACTAAAGGAAAGAGTGGTGACGGAGTACTTCGACCCCATTATCGACCCTGTCGGAACAGCATTGAACCTCACTTCTGGAATATTTAGTTACTTTACTGACAATTTCTCAAAGACAGCCGATCCAGGAAATACAGAGAAGGCGAAGACAGCTCTGGATGATGAACGTAGTCGAATCGAAGAAGCAAAGAAGATGGATTCAGAGAGGACTGAAAGGGCTCGAAAGAGGTTCAAGTCAAAGTAGAAATCGTCATAATGACTGATTCTAGAGCATCCGCTGAATTCCAACGAAGACCTTCTGAAGTCGGAAACCGACTATTCTCAGATTCGGTCAATTCGTAGTTTCTTCACATTGGCCTTGTTGATCATGTCAGGTAGCCAGTCGGGTGCATTTGCTCCCTTTGGGACCTTGGTCTTTGAACCAGAGAACACATGAACTCTGTTAGTCCCTCTTTCCCTTAGGTGGATGTCTGTGACACCTCTTGAAGCCGCCTTCAAAGCTGCTCCTCTGGGCTGCTTGCTGTGGAACACTTGAGCAGTGTCCTTGCCGTTCTGCATTAACACGAAATATTTCTTGTCTGCCATTCTTGGATTCCT
>MDTA01203918.1_pt1 | contig 16207 bp, 14 predicted proteins | sample 811151 | NCBI WGS metagenome assembly MDTA01 (sample SAMN05326648, study PRJNA326480) | marine metagenome | isolation source: seawater | place: Indian Ocean: South | collected 2010 | reverse complement strand
GGAAAAATACCTTCATTAATTTTATTTCTGTATTCATGCAAATCATAAGTTGATTGGGTATAGTATTTTCCAAAAGAGCTAGTCGATGAGGGTCCTAAGCAAATAATATCTTTGGTAAATCCAGGAGTTTCCCCGCCAAAATTTCTGTAAACTTTTCCTTCTTCTTTAGCTATAGCTAATTCATCACTTTTTTTGGCAAAATGGTCAATACCAACCCATGAATATCCTCCTTCGACTAATGACTCCGCAGATTCAACAAACATGTAAGGTAAATCTTTTGTATTTGGAAGATCTTTCTCCTTTATCATTGATTTTATATGTTTTCTTTTTTTAGGAATATGTGCATACCTAATAAGGGTAATTCTTTCTGGAGACAATTGTTTAGTTAATTTTATTGTCTCTCTAAAAGTTTCCAAAGTCTGTGCTGGCAGACCATATAGAAGATCAAAATTAACACCTTTAAATTTCTTTTTAATCTCTTGTTTCATAAGGGTTTCGATTAATTTAAATGGTTGAACACGATTTATTTTTTTTTGAACATTAAGATCAAAATCCTGAACTCCAAAAGATATTCGGTCTACTCCTAGTGATGAATAATGATCAAAATGTTCAAAGTTTACAGTTCTTGGGTCAATTTCCATTGAAAATTCACATAAATTTTTTATATCAACAAATTTTTTTAAACTATTTATGATCTGAGTTAGTTCGTGAACGGTAAGATGAGAAGGGGTTCCACCGCCTAAATGAATTTCTTTAATATTTGGTTTAATTTTATTTTCGATAAAAAAATTCTCTAACATATTACACTCTTTAATAAGTGTTTTAACAAAACCATTTATAACTTCTCTATTATTGGAAATATGAAGTCTGCAGCTACAATAGTAGCAAAGTTTTGCGCAATATGGGATATGTAGATAAAGATAAATTGGATTATTTGGGTTTTCCAAAAAATATGTCTTTAGTGCATTCTTGTAAAGAAAATCAGCTTTTGTTTTTTTCCATTCGCTTAAAACCGGGTAACTACTGTAATACGGTCCTGGCCTATTAAATAGAGATATAAAGTCGCTATTTATATCAGATGGCTTTATTACTGTATTATTTTGAAATTTTGATTCTATAAACATTCAAAACCTAATTCTGGTATCTGTTGCTCATTGATACATTTTTAGACAAAAACTGATACATATACAACACACATTATTTTTATTTTTGTACTTTGTAACTTGAGGAATCTTGAATTTGATTTATTTTTTTAATTATTTCTTCTGGTTTAATAGAAACATTTCCATCTTTTTCGCATTCACATGCTGCGGCAATAGACCCTAATATACTCGAAACGACCAGCGATTTGGTTTTAACTAGTGATAAAGCTGAATATGATAAAAGAGCATCCCCTGTTCCAGTCGTATCTACTATTTTATTAGTAAAAGATGGGAGGGCAAAAGCTATTGTTTTATCCTTTCCATTGTAATTTTTTTTCTTCTGTCTGTTTACTGAAACAATACCTCTTTCAGCTAATTTGAGAATTATATTTTTAAAATTAGATTTTTTTCCTAGCTCTCTGGTTAAAGTACTTATGCTGGAGTCTTGATCTGCTAAAGAAAACCTGGCCTCTCTTTCATTTGGTGTTATTAAATCAAATCCCCAAAAATCAGTTATGTTTCCCCATCTTGTTGCCACTTGGCTGTCAGCTACTTTAAATATTTTCTTAGGTGCTGCTTTGGTAAAGTCTGGAATACTATTTTTATTAAATATGCCATGTCTAAAATCACTAAAAATTATAACATCACACTTATACTTTTTAATTGATGCAATAATTTTTTTCAATATTTTTTCAGAAATTGGTTGATTGTCTACTTTATCAATTTTTAAAAGTTTATAAATTCCAGATAATATAACGTTTTTATTGGTAGTTGGTCTGGTTGGATCAACAATGCCATTTATTGAAATTTTCATTTTTTTCATTTTATTAATTACAAATTTTTTAAAATAATCGTCTCCTAAAACTGTTGTAAAATATACTTTGGCTCCTGCGTTTTTTAAATGCTGCGCAACAATTCCCGCCCCACCAATAAAATCATTTTTTTCCTGATATAACACACTTGGAGTAGGGGTTTTTGTATTCCCGCCTATAAGATTTGTTCTTGTATAAGAATCAATTATGGTGTCTCCAACAACGTGAACCCTTAAATCTTTTAATTTTTTTAAGGTATCTTTTAAGAGATCAAATGAAATTCTATTTGTTTTCATTAAATCAATTAATTTTTCATTTGCTATTTTTGGCTGTGATAAATTTAGCAGTTTTGTTGACGAATAAACTACATCACCTGGTGTAAATATCATTTCCCCTCCGTAACTACTAACAATTCTTGCTTCTTCTGTTGTTGCTGGAGGCATATGGCCTGAAGAATATTCAAAGCCCTTAGCAAAATAATCTGGTTTTAAGATAGATAGATTTTTTAAAGGTTTTTGATTGTAGTCAATAATTACATAATCAACCATTTGAAAAGCTGCTAAATTTAGTGCTCTTAAATTTTCTGGTACAAATGGCCTATATATTCCCTTTTCGATATATTTGTCTGCAGTAATGCTTACCGCTAGTATATCTGCTTTTGTTTTTGCATAAGTTAAGTGTCTGACATGGCCTGGGTGAACAACATCGAAATTCCCGTGACACAATATTATTTTCCTTTTTCTTGGCATGTCTCCAACAAGCTTTTTCAATTTTTTAATATTGATTATTTTTTCAGAATATTGGTTGGGTAAAATGCTTTTCATAATTTGCTATTTAGATAAAAAATTAAACCAAAGCTTAGTTGCTCTTTTTATTTTTTTGGGTGTCCAAAGCGGAGCATCTTGCCAATTATTTATCAGTTTTAACAAAATATTAATTCCATCTTTGAATTTAACAGTTGGTTTCCATTTTAGTTCTTTTTTAATTTTTCTTATATCTGCTTTTGATACCCTGGGTTCACCTGGTCTATCAGGTATAAATGTTTTATTACCACCAACTAGTTTTGCCAAAGTATTTACGGTCTCTGGTTTTCCTGTACCAACATTATAAATTTGACCACTAATTTTTGTAGTTGAGGCAGCAAAAAAGGCCTTGGCAACATCTGATACATAAACAAAATCTCTAGATTGTTTTCCGTTTCCAACTATAGTTAGTGGTTTTTTTTTTATTTTTTGTTTTAAAAAAACACCAATTACAGCCCCATAAGCTCCTGTTGTTCTTACTCTGGGTCCATAAGCGTTGAAGATTCTGATTGAATTTGCGGGCAGTTTATAAACTTTATTCCAGTGCATAACTGCTTTTTCTCCTAAATATTTACTTAATCCATAAGGATGTTCAATGCTAATTTTTTGATTTTCGTTTGTTAATCCTTTTGTCTTTCCATAACAAGAAGCGGATGCGGCATACACAAATTTTTTGATATTGTGATATCTAGATGCCTCTAAAACTTTAATTGTACCTTGTACATTATTTAACATATACGTATCTGGATTTTCTATAGAAGGAACTATATCTCCGATTCCGGCAAAATGAAAAACATAATTGACTTGTCTAAAAAAATTATCGTTAGGTTTTAACTTGCAAATATCAAAATTTTTAAATTTTATTTTTTTATTTTTTATACAATGTTTTAAGTTTTTTTTATGTCCGCCCGTGAGATTATCAATAATTCGAACTGAAAAACCTTTTGATAAAAGCAAATCTACCATGTGGCTTCCTATGAAACCCGCACCACCTGTCACTAATGCTATTTTTCTTCTTTTTTTCATTTTGCGCTTATATTCTTTAATCTATTAACATTAAAATACAAATCATTATCAAAGGAGTTTAAGATTTTGTTTTCTTTAAAAGCATCACATAAATCTTTAACTGCCAATTCTATTGATCTTTTCGGCTTAAAACCCAAAATTCTTTCAATTTTATCTGAATTAATATGATAAGACCTATTATCATCGCTTGAGGTTTTTATAATTTCAATTTTATTTTTTTTTGGAAATTCTTTTTCTACAACTCCTTTAACTAATGCAGCTAAATCGCCAATTGACATATTTTCATATCCAACATTAAAAATTTGATTTTTAATTTTTTCATTATCTGCGTTAATTAAAATCTCTACCGCTTCACAGTAGTCTTTTATATGCAAGTTTGGCCGTAGCTGATCTCCTCCAAAAACTTTTATGAAATTTTTGTTAATTGCAAAATTGGTTAAAATATTTACCGAAAGATCAAGTCTTTGTCTGGGAGCATATCCACAAACAGTGGCTGGTCTAAAAACTACACCATCAAAATTTTTGTCTGTATGTTTAAATAAAATTGGTTCACACAATCCTTTATATTTATTATATAAAGTTAAGGGCACAAGAGGATGTTCCTCGGTAACATTTTTTTCTTTTGAAACTCCATATACTGAGCTTGTAGATGCATAGATGAACCGCTTAACTCCTGATTGTTTTGCAGCAATAACCATCGGTTCAAATGCATCAAAGTTTATACTTTTAGATAATTTTTCATCTAAAGCATAACTTGTATCATTTGATATACACGCAAGATTTAAAAAGACATCATGTCCTCTGCATGATTTTTCTAGTTTAGATGTATCTCTAATATCCCCTTTTATAATTTTAAGATTTGGGTTTTCCTTAGGTAAAAAATCATCACCAAAATATAGAATGTCATAGACTGTGACAAAATAATTTTTTTTAAGTAAATCTGGAACTAAACTACTCCCTACATATCCTGAACCACCAGTGATAAAAACAGATTGAAATTTCATGAAGCTTTAAATTTTAAATCCAGATTTTTTTGCGTCTATTAGGAATGACTTTACTGTATCTAATGACAATTCTTTAAGATCTTTTCCAATTCCGCTTAACTTTAATAATATTGGATGAGGCACAGTAATGATATGGCAATTAATTTCTTTTGCTTGAATAATATTATACAATTCACGTGTACTAGCCCATAATAATTCAATATTTTTTTTATTTTTACAAATTTGTAATGATTTTTTCATTGTTTTTAATGGATCTAATCCAGAGTCAGCGATTCTACCAGCAAATATTGAAATGATAGTTTCTGTATTTGTGTCTATAGCGTTATAAATTTCTTTTACTTGGTCGATAGTAAAAACGGCTGTAACATTACATTTAATATTACTTCTCGACAATTTATTTACCAATTTTGAAGTTTTTTCACCTTTTGAATTGGTAATTGGTATTTTAACATAAACGTTTTTACCCCATGAATTTATTTCCCTAGCTTGAGACTCCATTTCAGCGATTTTATCAGAAAAAACCTCGAATGATACCGGCTTATCCTTAACGACATTTAAAACATCATGGGCAAATTTTTTATAATCTTTTATACCTGCTTTCTTCATTAATGAGGGATTAGTAGTAAAACCATTAATCTTTGGGTCTAAATTTAGTTTCTGTATAGATTGTATGTCTGCTCCATCAGCAAAAATTTTTAGTTTATAATTTGATAAATTTTTCATAATTTATTAATTAATCATCTTCTTTCTTGAACATATCTTTTCTTTTTTGATTTAAGGTTCTAAACGGACTGTAATGAGGATTTCCCAAAATTCTTCTTATTTTTGAAAAAAAAGAAAGATTTAATTTTTTGTAATTAAAAAGGTTAGAGTTTCCAGTATTAGGATGATAAAAATTTCTTACTGTTATTGGAAGTGCAATTCTAGGGTCTTCGTGATTGTTTTTTACTGTTCTGTGGAGCGTGAGAGCTGACATGATTACCACTGATCCTGTTTTTACATTTATAATTTCACTTTCATGATTTTTAGGAATCTCTAAAGGTTCCCTATTTCTGTGAGGTATATGTCCCCATGTGTGGGATTTTTTAATAACCTCGATTGATCCCATTCCATCAAGCAAATGTATAGGTATCCAAAGCTGAATAGCTTCTAACCCCATTCCAGACCAAAATTCTTGATGATATTTCTTTATTAGATAATCATCATCCACTACATCTTTGTCGTTGATGGCTAACTCAAAGTCAGACAAGTATTCTATATCAGGACCAAGTAAAACTATTAACTCTTCAAGAATCTTCTTACTTAAAAATAGTTTTGTAATTAATTCTTCATTTACTAATTTTCTTGCCAATAATACTTGAAGTCTGTATTGGGGAATTATTTTTTTAATTTCATAATAATTTTTTGAAATATCATTGCCAAAACTATTTTTCTTATTTTCTTTTAACAAAGTGATTAAATTATTATTAATATTATCCTTAATGCTGTCTAATAATTTTTTGTCTAAACAATTATTAATAACTGAGTAACCGTTCTCTATTAAATCTGATGTTGTTTTTTCATTCATAAAAAGTTATTTCTATTTACCACTTGGTTTTTTTTTTCTGTAACAGGGGATGTGATACTAAGCAATGCCAAATTATTGCTTGAAAACCCTCTGTTTGAGGGGTTAACAATCTTTTGTCAACCTCAGGGATAACAATAACTATATCTCCTTTTTTATTCGTGTAACCATCTTTTTTTCCAATTACGCCAAAAATTTTTGTTTTTGTCCTTTTTGCATAATCGACTGCTGAGATTAAATTAGTACTAACATTCTTTTTTTTATTTCCTCCTCCAACCGAAAAAATAAATATAGCGTCATTTTTATTTAGCTTGCTGACCTTAAGCCAATCAATAAACGAATTTTCCCATCCTTCATCATTAATTCTTGCAGTTAATTCTGAAACGTTATCAGTTGGAGTATAACATTCAAAATTACAAAGTTTTCTAAAATCATTAACTGCATGAGAAGCATTTCCTGCACTTCCACCTACCCCTAAAAAAAATAATCTTCCAGATCTTTTTCTTATTTTAAGTAAAGCTTTTACAAGTAAATCTATTTTTTTAATATTTATTTGATCAGAAATTCTAGATACTTTCTTGAAATAGTCTTGAACGTGTTGATATTTTTTTTTCATAGAAATTTATTTTAAGTATGATTGAAGTGAACGAGTAATATATGTTCTGTTTATTGAAGATTTATTGGCCATATGTTGTATATTATATGCAGCTCCTAAAGCTGACAATAACATAGAAAACTTGATATCGTTTTTTCTGTAAAGACTAATTGCTAACATGGCGAGCATTGCATCTCCTGTTCCAACCTTATCCGTAACTTTGCTTGCAAACGCTGGACAACTTATTATCTTTTTATTTTGAGCATTATAAATATGAGAACCTTCAGCGCCACAAGTAACATTTGTATAGATTGATTTAAGTTTCTTTGAAAGTTTTTTCATAAGAACTTTCACATTTTCAGTTTTATTTCTTAGTTCGTGTCTTAGTTCAGTTTCGTTTATAGTGATAAGGTCAGCTCCTAAATACTTTGAAATTACATGAAAACCTAGATTTGAAGCATTAACTTGTGTATTAACTGCTACAAATTTTGATTTTTTAATAATTAATTCAGCACTCCTATCAGATATTAAACCGTGACCGTAATCTGAAACAATAACCACGTCATGATTTTTAATTTGAGTTAAAACTTCATTGTTAAAAGTTTTTTCTTGCTTTTTATCTAGTGGCTGATCATTTAATGTATAAACTCCTAGTACTTTTGTTTTATTTATATCCTCAACAAATCTTTTTTTAATAATTGTTGATGAGTTCTTCTTATTTAAAAATCTAGTTTTAACATTTTTTGGCAAATTTTTTTTAATAAATCTCTTCTCTTCATTCTTTTGTCCAATATTGGTTAGGAGTGTTATTTTTTTACAAAAACTAGACAGATTTTTTGCTATCGCTGCTGTTCCACCTACATATTTTTCTTTGAAAAGATCCCTCAAAACCAAAACAGGCTCTTTCCCTGACTTACCCAAAGCCTCACAATAAATATATTCATCAATGATGGTTTCTCCTATTATTAAAATTTTTAAATTTTCAAACGAATTTATAATTTTTGAGATTTCATTTTTATTAAACTGAATCGTTTTTTTAACTTTGTTTACAAAGTTTTTTTGTTCATTTGAAAGATTTAAATTTGTTTCATTTATAATTTTACTTGAACTAAATAATTCTGTTTTGGTGTTCACAATTCTACCACCAATACTTTTGACTGCCAAAGCCTCCTTTTTAATTTCGCCTGTAAAGTCTTTATCATAATTCTTATAATCCTTTCCTTTACAGTAAATATTTGGTTTTAAAGTTTTAATTAACTTTGTTGCTGAATTTAGATTATTTCCAGCAACATAATCAACAGTTTTTAGCGCTGCCAAAGACTCCATTCTTGTTGCCAAAGGAAATACAGGTCTGTTTGGTCCCTTATTCACATATTGATCAGGAGTAACAGTTACAATTAAAATGTCGCCTAAATTTTTTGCTTCATTAAAATGCCTTATATGTCCTATGTGCAATAAATCAAAAACACCATGACATAATACAATTTTTTTTTTATTTGCTTTATGTTTTTTAATAATTTTTTTTAAATTTTCAATACTGTGTATTTTTTTAGTCATCTTTTGCTTTAATATAGTTAATTTAATAATTCTCTATTTTGCTTTAGAAATTTTGATCCAAGCCTAAATGAACTTGATTTAAGAAAAGTATGTTTAAAAATACCCCAAAATTTTTCTTGTAGTTCTTCGTCTTCCTTGTCTGTTTTCCAGGATCCTTTTAATCTATTTTCCATCTCCATAACTACATCGGTAATTTCTTCTGGTGTATTTTCAATCAATTTTATATTCAAATCCTCAAATCTTTTAGATGTTGAGTGAATGTCTAAACCTGAGTCAATAAATTCTTTAAATGTTAGAAGTCTGTTTTTCTTCAGAGAGAAATGTTTCTTGGGAATAAATAATGAATTGTTTGAAAATGTATTATTCAAACTTAAATTGCTAGAATTCACATAAACTACTGGTCTATTAAAAGTTTCAGGTACTATCGCTAGTCCTGTTTGTGAACACAAAAAAAAACGGCATTTGCTGCCCAAAAAGATATCTAAAAAATCCGATCTGTTTTTTGAGTTTGCGTAATCAATAATTCTTTCATTTAAAACGCTTATCTTGTCTTGGACTGTAGAACCCATTCTAAAACAAAAATAATTATTTCTTTTTGTTATTTCTTCCATTGAATGTAAATAATTAAAAATATTTGAATCTCTGTAATCATGATAATCCCAATTTCTATTTGGTGCGTTCTTGTTTAAAAAAGCTTTATCTCTAGAATGAAAACAAATAAATTTATATTCTTTTGCTCCAATTGCTTTTAGATAGCTTTGACCAATTTCTTCTTCTTTTTTACTAAAACTGAATACCGAATCTTTACTTTTGACCAATTCATTTAAAGTTTTGGTTCCAAGATTTTTAATATAGTAATAATTATTTTTAGCGCCTTTAGGGGTTGTAAGAGAATTAAAATTAGGAAGTTCATGTTTTTCATATCCAGAAAATAATCTGTTTAAAATTAATACGTATTTCAACATAGGTATAGGTAGAATAGTTATTTTTTTTTTGTGCATTTTTAACCATTGTTTATTAGTATAGTTTGTAGAGTTTCTTAAAAAAAAAATATAAATTGTTTTTTTAGTTTGAATCTTTTTTAGATTTTTAAGCTTAAGGAACCAAATAACTTTGTACTCACCTATTCTTCCCATATCTAAACTTGATAGCTTGATTAGAATTAAAGGAGAAATCAATCTTATAATTAACAAAATTATAGAAGAAATAAAAAAATAAAAAATTAACCTAAACAAAAGTATAATTTTAAAAAAAATAATCTTAAGACCTTTAACTTTGATATCGTTTATTTGTTTATTCAACCAAAGACCTGTTCTTTGAAAAAAATGCATTTTTATATTTTTTGGTTTTGACTTAAAAACCTGGATATTATTGATTATTTTGCTCATTGTTAATAATGCTAATTTAAAATTAGAATTCCCAATTATACTTTTTTAACCAATCTGATGGGATCAAATTATTAACTTTATTTATTTGATTATTGCTTAAGATTTTTTTCCACTCATCTACTGAACCTAGTCTGTTATGTGTCATATTTTGAAATTTTGGTTTTTGAGGAAAATTAAATTTTTTTTCATCTATATTATAAAAAGATAAGATTTTCTTTAATGTTAAGTCCTGATTTTTTGCAGTTTCATGATGATTAATATATAAAATTTCTAAATTTACGTTCTGATGCTTATTCGCATTTAACCATCCGTTTATCCAATCTACGCTTTTAGGAATAGTATCCTCAATATGCCAATCAATTTTTTTTTCAAAAGACCAGAAAAAATAATTTTCTGGTATTTTGTATTGCATAAGACCTAAATAATTACCTGCAATACTCATTCTTTCTAAGTGATGATAAAAAGATATCATTTGCTGGCGTGGATCCCTAAAATTAACAATCATTTTATCTGTTAAAAAAGATAAATTTATTAAATTATTTTTTAGTGCAGGAATATGTCCCGACCAAAAACCTTCGGGCATGGGAGTGAATTTGTGATGTTTATAATAATTTGGAAAATTTATTATACAATAATCTGGATACCATGAGTCAAAATAAGGTATTTCAATTCTTTTCAAGTCTAATCCGCTTACAATTGATTTTGATAACCAGTCGCCAGCGGATCTAGGCAAGGATGACATTATAATGTTTCCAAATTTATTATTTTTAACCTTATTATTTCTCTGAATTTTTAAAGATTGATTAAAATAAAATAAAGACTTTTGAATATTGCCATTAGCAATATAATTTTTTGCAAGCCTATCACATAGTAAAATATCTTTTGGAAATTTCTCAATAGCTTTATTATTAAAACTTATTAATTCTTGATATTTTTCTTGTGACTCAAAATTTAACATACTATCTTTTAAAAATCGATTTTCAAGTTTACAATTTTTTCCTAACGCCTGGTATCTTAAAGATTTTTCGTAATATCTGTAGGTCTCTACATCATCCTGGTGATCATTAAATAGATTTTTAATAATATCATGCTTTTCTGCTTTTAATGCTAAAGGTAAAATATAGTTTTTTAAAAAACTAATTCTCAAAGTTTTCTTTATAAATAATAACCAATCACAAATTAATGCTGATAATATTTTTTTATTTTTATTACTTAAAAATGATGAAAATATATTAAATAATTTTTTGAATAGGTTTGTTAAATACATAGCTCCGCACTTTGCAAAAAATGCATTTTTATATTTTTTGGTTTCATTTTTGTTTTTATAAAGGATTAAATAAAAACTCTTTTTTATTAATTGTTGTTTTTATATTTCCTATTAAAATATTAATTGTATTTTTATTAAAATTTATAATTTTAAAAATATTATCTGCAAATGGCCCTGAACCAAATTTATATTCAGAATTGATTTTTAATTCAAATAGACTTTCAGAAATAAAGCCTCTTTCGTTTTCTAGTTTTTTGCATTTCTCAATAAATTCTTTTATATTAGATTGAAACTCTACAAATCCATCTAAGAAATATTTTAATCCTCTAGTAAATTTTAATTGATTAATTGTGGTTCTTTTTTGAAAATTTGAGTGAAAGCAGAAAATGTAGTCACCTAATATATCTACTTCCTTATGAATTATTCTGTTATTCCTGAACTTCTTGATTAACATTTTTGGTCTATAAAAAATGCAATCTTCACCTATTTTTTTTTTTAAATCTCCCTTTAATATATGGAAATTCTTTCTATCAAATTTTAATATAGCCCACATTTTTATTTGTTTCTTTTGAGTTCTCTTTTAAGTTCATCATATTCTTTCATCTTTCTTTTCATGAAATTAATTGTAAGCTTGGTTCTTGCTGCAATTCCCTTGGGGGTTATCACATAACGAAGATAGTGAATTTTATTTTCTTTTTTTTGAAAGTTCTGAAGCTTAACTAGCCCTTTTTTTTGAAGCCCTTTTAAACAATAGTTCAGTTTGCCAAGACTAAAACCAAGCTTTTCTGCCAACTCTCTTTGGGAAGAATCTGGCATCTTTTGAATTTTTCTTAAAACCTCGAAATGATCCTGATCGTTTCTCATATGTTCAATTATTGAACATTTATAACGTTCAAATATTGAACGGTAAAGCTTTTTCTTAAAAATTTTAACTTTTCCTTGATCCAAGTGCTTAAATAGACTACTTTCGACTTAAATGGCTAAATTTGCTGCTGATGGCGTATCGAGAAAAAATAACACTCATGGGGTAAGTGAGGTTAGTAAGGCCTTGTCAGATGTGGATGTTGTAAATGAAGAGGTAACAAGGGTTGGTTACTCAGTAATCAAAAATGTATTTTCCAAAAAAGATTGTGTATTAGCTAAAAAAAAGATTGATAGGGTCTACGATAAACAAATTAAAGAGTGCGGTAATGAAAAATTTTTATTTTCTATTAATGATCAGGATGTGGCCCGAGCACTATTTTTGTATGACGATTTCTTTTTAAAGTTTATAAAAAATACCACTATACAAAAAAGCCTAAGAAAATTTTTTGGTGAAAAATATATTTTAAATTTGCAGAATGCTCCAATTAATAGACCTCACAATTCACATTATGGATCTACTTGGCACCGAGACTTATCTTACCAACACTTTGTTCCTTCTAGACCTATCTCTATAACAACTCTAATTTGTTTGGATAAATTTACTAAAAAAAATGGAGGTACTTGTATATTGCCATTTTCACATAAATTTGAAAAATTTACCTCAGATAAATTTGTGGAAAAAAATGAAAGATTCATTAGCGCTGAAGTAGGTGATGTAATATTTTTTGACTCTCTTTTGTTTCATAGAGCTGGTGCAAATCGAACGGGTAAAGATAGAAAGTTAATCGTTCAACTATTTACCTTGCCTTTCATAAAACAACAGATAGACTATAGCAAAATGCTCAATGGAAAGTATTCGAAGGACAAAAACTTATCATATTTATTAGGTTATGACTCTAGAGTTGAAGATAGCGTATTAAATTGGAGAAAACGAAGAAAAGCAAGGTTTCTAAAAAAAACCTGAAAATGTTATGAAGTATTTATCGCCTTACAAAGTAGATAATGTAGACCAAACATTCAAAACTTTATCTCAAAGCGAAGGTGTAATAATCTTTGGAACTGGAAATTGTGGAGCAATAGTTCAAGCTGCTCTTAAAAAAGCAAAAATTAATATACTTGGACTTTCAGACAACAATAAACACCGATGGGGAAAAATAATTGACAATGATAAAATACTTTCACCGGAAGAACTAGTTTCCACAAATAATAAAACTCCAATAGTAATTGCTGTCGACCTTAATTTTCCATACATAAGAAAACAATTAAAAGAAATTGGGCTAACAAATGTTTACGATAGTGATTTTGTTTTTTCCAAATTAGAATTAGACCTTGAAGCATGCAAAAATGTTACATGGTCCGAAACAAAATTAAAACAAAAAATGGATCTATATATGTATTCTGTGTTAGCTCACAAAAACAAAGATAATTCTCTTAAGATCGACAGCATTGATCTAATGCTAACGGAGAAGTGTTCTTTAAAGTGTAAAGATTGTTCTAATTTAATGCAGTTTTATGCAAAGCCAGTTGATGAAGATTTTGATATGGTGATCTCCTCGGTTGATAAATTGATGAACACAGTTGACTTTGTGCGAGAGGTTCGTCTTCTTGGTGGTGAACCGTTAATGTATAAAAAAGTAGATTTGGTAGTTCAGCACGTTTTAAAATATAAAAATTTTGATCAATTAAAAATAAACACTAATGGTACAATAATTCCTAAAGATGAAAAATTAAAAGCTTTCCAGAATAAAAGAGTATTTTTCGATATTTCTAATTATGGTAAAGACTCTAGAAACGTTGACGGTCTTGTTAAAAAATTAACTGAATTTAATATAGCTCATGTAGCAAGTAGAGTAACTGAGTGGCAGGACGTTGGGAAAATAGTCAAAACCGATAGGACAGATAGCGAGAATAAAGAAATTTTTGGAAATTGTTGTATAAACCGTGGTCTAACTCTGTTGCATGGTAACCTATATTTGTGCCCATTTTCTGCGAATGCCACAAATCTCAAAGCAATAAAATACGCTGAGAAGGAAATTTTAGACTTAAAAACAAAAAAAGATATTTTGAGAAAACAAATTTACGATTTGTATTTTAAAACTGACTTTCTGGAAGCTTGTAAATCTTGTAATGGAAGAGACCATAATGTTCCTAGAGTTGAGGCCGCTTTACAAGCAAAGAAGCCATTAGATTACGAGAGAATAGACTGATCTAAATCTATAAATTAAGTCATGGAAACTTTTTTTAGTATTATTATTCCTTTCTATAATGCTGAAAAATTTTTAAAAAGGACAGTTTTTAGTATTTTAAATCAGAAAAGAAATAATCTTGAAATTATACTAATCGATGATTGTTCTAATGACAAAAGTAGTAAAATTTACAAAAATTTTATCAAAAAATATAATTATGTCAGAATTATTAAAAATAAAATAAATTGTGGAGTAGGAATTAGTAGAAACAAAGGTATTTTGAATTCAAGAGGAAGGTATTTGATTTTTTTAGATAGTGATGATTATCTTTTTCCAAAAGCATTAGAAAAATTAGAGAAACTAATAAAGCAAAGATCTGATCCTGATATGATAGTATTAAAGCATCAGAAATCCACATATCCTAAAACAAACTCAAAACTTTTAAATGATTTAAATTTTAAAAATAAAACATCAGCCAATTTTATAAATTATCTGAATAAAACAGAATTACCCTTTGCGGACTGTTGGTTTATTTGTGTAAAAAGGGATCTACTTTTAAGAAATAAAATTTTTTTTCCCAATACAAGATTCGGAGAGAGTGAGTATTTTGTATCTAAGATAGTGTGCTCCATGAAAAGTTATGCCTGTTTAAATGTGAATTTTTATTACAAAAATGACAGAATTAATAGCCTCAATAGCAGTGAAGATTACGAAGCTACAATATCTGTTATTGAAAATCTTGTAAACTTTTGTAAATATTTGCAACAAAAAAATCTAAGTCTAATAAAAAAAAAATTTGTAACAAGATATATAAGAGATGGTTTTGGGCTATTATCAACTTTATTAATTTTAAGGAACAAGAAAGACCAGAAAAAAATATCCGAATTCCTTCAAAAAATTAAAAGAGATCTTAAATCAATAAAAAAACCTAATAAATCATATAATTTATTTTTGTTATTAAACAAATTTGGTATTTCCTCAGGTCTCACAAAAATTATAAACACTATAAGAGATAAAAAAATAAATCAGGTCAAAAAAATAACTAATTTTAAATATTTGTATATTTATTGTAAAAGTAAATACTCGTCAGCTTTAATTTCTATCTTAGTTTCCAAAAACATTAAAATTTATGGAATTGTTGATGATAGTTATGTTTTCAGAAAAGGATATTTAAAGGGTAACAGAATAATAAATTCAAAACTGTTTTTCAAGGAAAATAAAGATTTTTTAAAAGATGTGGGTGTGATGATAACCCATCAAAAAGTTAATATTTCAGATAAAATATTCAAATTTTTATTAAAAAACAAAGTAAGTAGAAAACAAATAGTTTCAATTAAATTTTGATATAGTTTCTATAGACAAATAAAAATAATATGATAATTATAAATTATTGCTGAAATGCATGGTGGGAAATCAGTGTGAAATTCGCTGGCTGTACCTGCAACCGTAAAGTCGGAGCGCCACCCAGCAAAGACCGCTGTTGAATGATGGCCAGGAAAAGTCTAATTCTGCAATGTAAAATTAACAGTGGCAAAAGTGAGGGATGTCATTGTTAATTATGAAAATTAATAATAAAAATATTATTTTTTTAATACTTTTAACGTTTTTTACACAAATAAAAGCGGACGAAGTTCCTATTATTGTAATTGCCCCTAGTAAGTCTCCGCAGTCACTATCAACGGTCGGGACCTCAGTTAAAGTTGTTGATCAACAAGATCTTGAAAATTCTAGAAATCCATTTCTTGGTGATACACTTGATAATGCAACAACTGGTCTCAATTTTTTTCAAACGGGTGGAGCAGGAACTCAAATGGGTCTTCAGCTCAGAGGATTACCAAAAGCATACAGTACAGTTTATGTTGATGGTGTAAAAAAATCTGATGCATCTACTCCAAAAAATGATTTTTACTTTGATGATATTTTAACTGGACAAGTTTCGAGAGTAGAAATTTTAAAAGGCAATCAAAGTTCAATTTATGGAAGTGGTGCCATAGGAGGT
>MDTA01043508.1_pt1 | contig 16211 bp, 19 predicted proteins | sample 811151 | NCBI WGS metagenome assembly MDTA01 (sample SAMN05326648, study PRJNA326480) | marine metagenome | isolation source: seawater | place: Indian Ocean: South | collected 2010 | reverse complement strand
TTTCTAGCTGAATATTATTAACATTAAATAAATTATTTTCTGAAAAAAGAGTTTCAGTTTTTAAAAAAACAATTAAAATAAATGTCGCTAATTTGTATAATTTCATAAAAGTTTAATTATTTATTTATAAATGAAAAAAAACGAAAATAGTTATAAAAAAAGTGGTGTTAATATTTTGTTAGCTAATAAGTTAGTTAAACATATATCGAATATAGCAAAGAAAGATGTCAAAAAAACGAAAAGTCCTTTAAAAAAAGAAGTTATAGGAGGCTTTGGTTCTCTTTTTGATATTAGCAATTTGAAAATCAAAGACCCAGTTATAGTATCCTGTACAGATGGTGTTGGAACTAAAATTGAAATAGCAAATAATTTAAAAAAATTTGATACTATCGGAATTGACCTAGTTGCAATGTGTATTAATGATTTGATAGTGCAAGGAGCTAAACCATTATTTTTTTTAGATTATATTGCTGTAGGGAAATTAGACTTAAAAAAAACAAAAAAAATTTTAAGTGGTATTTTTAAAGGTTGTAAGATATCTGAATGTAAATTGATAGGTGGTGAGACGGCAGAAATGCCTGGTACTTATTCTAAAGACAAATTTGATTTAGCGGGTTTTAGTGTTGGAATAGTTTCAAAAAAAAAAATTTTAGATAAAAGAAGAGTAAAAAAAAATAATGTAGTTTTGGCAATACCATCTAATGGCATTCACTCAAACGGATATTCCCTTGTAAGGTCAATATTAAAAAAATATAAGTTGCCACAGAATTTAAAAAAAGAAATCTTAAAGCCAACCAAAATTTATTCAAAAGAAATTTTAAAATTAACTAGTAAAAATATGATTAATTCAGCTGCACATATTACTGGTGGAGGTTTAATTGAAAACTTATTGAGATCAGTACCAAAGGATTTAACTTTAAATATTGATTTATCAAAAATTAAAATTTTAAAGATTTTTAAATGGTTAAAAAGTAAAAACATTTCGGATGAAGAAATGTTAAGGACTTTCAATTGTGGAGTTGGTTTTTGTATGATTGTTGCACAAAAAAACGTAAATAAGATTAAAAAAATATTTCCAAAAAATTATATGCCATATGAGATTGGTTATATATCTAAAAATCAAAATAAAATTAATTTGTCAAAAACTTTAAAATGGTAAAAAAAAATACTTGTGTATTCATTTCAGGAAAGGGTTCTAACCTTAGAAACCTTATCTATCACTCAAGGAACAATAACTTTCCACTTAAAATAAGTTTGGTCATAAGTAATAATAAAAAAGCAAATGGAATAATTTATGCCAAAAAATTTAAAATTCCATATGTTTTAGTAAATTCAAAATTAAAATATTATGAAAATAAAATTTTATTAAGTTTAAAAAAATATAAAATAAATTTTATTTGTCTTGCTGGATATATGAAAATTGTCTCAAATACCTTAATTAAAAATTATCCAAGAAGGATAATCAATATACACCCTTCGTTGCTACCGAGGTTTAAGGGTTTAAACACCTTCTCTAGAATGCTTAAAAATAAAGAAAAAAAAGCTGGATGCACGGTGCATTACGTTAATGAGAAATTAGATAGCGGTAATGTTATTATTCAAAAAAAATTTCTTATTAGGGATAATGATGATGAAACAATTCTTAAAAAAAAAACTCAAAAATTAGAATATAAGGCTTTTCCAGAGGCTATCATTAAAATTTTTAGAAATATTTAGCTTTTAAAAAAAAATGCTATTTCTTGCTTAGCATTTTCAATAGAATCAGAGCCATGTACCGAGTTTTTGTCTATTGAGATCCCATATAATTTTCTTATTGTATTATTATCAGCATCTTTAGGGTTAGTTGCTCCCATAATTTTTCTATTTGCCAAAACAGCATTGTCACCTTCCAAAATCATAACAATTATTGGACCAGATGAAAGATAAGCGCATAAATCATTATAGAAAGGTTTTGACTGATGAACTTTGTAAAATTCTGCAGCTTCATCTTTTGTTATATGAATTTTTTTACTTTCTTTTATATTTAATTTATTTTTTATTAAAATATTTTTAATCTCTTCTACTAAGTTTCTCTCCACTGCATCAGGTTTTATAATTGATAAAGTTTGTTCAATACTACTCATAATTTTCTTCTACTAATTGATTTAATAATCTTACACCAAATCCTGTTGCACCCCTTGTATTTAAAGCTCCACCATATTTTGAAAAAGCCATTCCTGCTATATCTAAATGCGCCCATGGCGTTTTATTTAAAATAAATCTTTGTAAAAATTGTGCGGCTGTTGTTGAACCAGCACCTCCTACATAATTAATATTTTGTACATCAGCATTTTTGGAATTCATAAGCTTATCATAATTTTTATGAAGAGGCATTCTACACAATTTTTCTTCAACTTTTTCACCAGCATTTAAAATTTGTTTTGATAACTTATCATCATTGGAAAATAGTCCTGCATATTCTGATCCTAAACAAACAATAATTGCTCCTGTCAAAGTTGCTAAATCAATTATAAATTTTGGTTTAAATTTTTTTTCTGTATACGTTAATGCGTCAGCTAAAACTAATCTTCCTTCAGCATCGGTGTTTAATACCTCTATGGTCTTACCGCTGTAAGACTTTACAATATCTCCAGGTCTTTGAGCAACACCACTCACCATATTTTCAACTAATCCTACGACTCCTACAGCATTTATTTTAGCTTTTCTTAGAGCCAAACTTTTCATCAAACCTACTACAGCTGCAGAACCTGCCATATCGTAAGTCATGTCCTCCATAAATCTTGCTGGTTTTAATGAATATCCTCCAGTATCAAAAGTAACTCCTTTTCCAACAAATGCTACAGGCTTCGAATTATTTTTTGCACCATTCCATTCCATTGTTACTAGGTACGATCCTCTAATGCTTCCCATTCCAACGCCAAGCAATGCATTCATACCCATTTTTTTTAATTTTTTTTGATCATAAATATTTACTTTCAACCCATCTTTTTTAAGTGAGTTCAATCTTTTAGCGTATTCATCGGGATGCAAAACATTACCTGGTTCTGAAACTAAATCTCTTGCATAAAAAGTTCCCTCCTCAATTGCTTTAAAATGTAATTGCTTTTTAGTTGAAGGATTATTTTTGCTTCCAGAGATTATTAAAGAAATAGTTCTTGTTTCTTTTTTTGATTTATATTTTTTAAATTCATAGGATTTTAACTTTGTACCATGTAAAAAATAACCTATGAAGTTTTCATAATTACCAACCACACTATCTGAGGCTATATTATAATCACAATTTTTGCCATGGTTTACAAGATTATAAAATTCGGCACCTAAATTTTCTATATCTGAGGTCTTTAAATTATTTTTAATTGAAATTAGAATAATTTTTTTTTTTTGAGTTTACTTCAAATACAAGTAATCTTTTCTTTAAGTCACTAGATTTCAATAAATCACTAATATAAGAAAATTCATACTTAGACAGATATTTTTTTAAGCTATTAATATTGAATTTTTCATTAGAAAAAAAAACGGTGTTAGATGAAGGTTTGACTAAAGTTTTATTTGTGTATCTTATTTTTATAGACATAGTTTTTATTTAATTTTCCAAATCGGGTTGAATGGTATATATGACCAAAAATATTAGATTTCAACGTCAAATTTGTCATAATTAAACCATTGATTGAATTTATTAGATGAATGCATTATCAATATACAAATTACAACAATGCTTCAAAATAAAATTTACCTAAACTACTTAAAAGAGATTTTTAAAACGTTTTTTGCGATTTTAATTGGTCTTACTTTAATTGCCTTAACTGTAAGAGCTGTAAGTTTTTTAGATCTAATAGTTGACAGTGGTTATGCAATAAATGTGTATTTTCAATATTCTTTTCTTAATCTATTTGCTATTGCAACAAAATTTATCCCTTTCTCTTTTTTATTATCTTTAACTATTTTTATCACTAAGCATCTTAATGACAAAGAATTCACAATTTTGTGGTGTTCCGGAGAAAATAAAATTAGTTTGATAAATTTATTTTTATTTGTTTCGATTTTAATTTTTATTTTTAATTTACTACTATCATCTTTAGTTGCGCCATATACTCTTCACAAATCTAGATTGTTGTTGAGTGATGATCCAATTAAATCTATTTCTCCTGCGCTAAGAATGCAAGAATTTAGTGATACATTTAAAGGATTAACATTTTTAGTAACAAAAAAAAATGTAAACGAAGTACAAAATATTTTTTTACATGATCAGGGTGATAATTTAAGAAATTTATCTCCAGATTTAAGTGGTTCTTCAGTCACAACAATTATTGCTAGAAACGGATATATAGATAAAACAAAATTTTTACTTTTTGACGGTCAAATTATTTCTTCCAAATTAAATCAGGAAAAGAGTAATGTGATCAGGTTTGAACAAATGAACTTGGATTTGAAAGAATTAGATACATCAACAATTAAAAAACCAAAGATCCAAGAAACATCAACTCTCAAATTACTTAATTGTTTTATCTATAAAAAAAGTAATAAGTTTTGTAACGAAAGCGCAAAGAAGGAAATGACTTCAGCACTCAACAGAAGAATTGTAATGCCATTTTATATTCCATTAATTGCTTTAACGTGTTCATTTTTATTGTTTAATAGAAAAAATAAATTTCTTAATAAATATTTAATATTTACCTATGGGTTTCTTCTATTGTTATTTTCTGAAATGACAGTTAGATATACTGGTTTAAGTAGTATTGTTAATTATATTTTTTTTATTACTCCTCTTTCTCTGGTTTTAGTAATTTACTTCTCATTTATTTTTAAATTTTCTAAAATACTATCTAAATGAATAAAATAATCACAAAATATCTTTTAGCTAATTTTTTAAGATCTGTATTGATGTGGGTAACAATATTTTATTGCTTTGGAATTATTTTAAGTTTATTCGAAGAAATTGAATTTTTTAAAAATTTAGATGTAAGTTTATATACTCCTTTACTACTTACTAGTATTTCTGTTCCAGGTATAATTGTTAAAATTTTACCTTTTATAATTTTCATTTCAAGTATGTGGTTCATGATTAAAATAAGAAATAATAAAGACTTGCTTACTATGAAAGTTTTTGGATATTCAAATATTAAAATTTTTTTTATTCTTGCTTTTACTTCATTGCTCTTAGGATTTTTTATTTTGTTTATTATCAACCCAGTAATTTCCTCTATGTCTAAATATTATGAAAAGACAAAATCAAAATATGCTAGAGACATTGACCATTTAGTAACTTTTAATAAAAATGGATTATGGATTAAAGAAAATATAGACAATTACAAAACAAGAATTATCACAGCTAATAAAATGGATGGTAAAAATTTATTAAATGTTACTATTTTTCACTTAGATAAAGATTTTAAACTAATAGAGAAAATCTTAGCAAGTGAGGTGGACATCGAAAATAATGATTGGGCGCTAAAAGATGTAAATATTTTAAAATTAGATTCAGGTTTTTTTAAAAATGAAAATATTGAAAAATTTTCAATTAAATCAAACTATGATCACGAAAAAATAACCAGTTTGTTTAAAAATTTTGATACTTTGCCGTTTTTAGATATTTTAGTAAATTACAAATATTTACTGGACAATGGCTATAACAAAAAATTATTAGATGAAAATTTACATACTTGGTTGTCATTTCCATTTTTTTTATTCATGATGACTGCTATTGCAGCGGTTCTAACTATGAATACATTAAAAAAATCAGATAATATAAAATTTATAATGATTGGAATTATCTTGTGTATAACAGTATTTTACTTAAAGGATTTATCTTTAGCATTAGGCCAAACGGACAGAATACCTCTAATTTTGTCCGTTTGGTCACCTGTTATTGCTTTAGGTTTCTTCTCTTTCATAGGAGTTTTACAAATTAATGAAAAATAAATTTCTTATTATTATTTTTTTAATTTGTTTTAGCATTAGTAGTAAGGCTGAAAATTTAAAAATTGAGTCCAAAGAAATAACTCTTAGCAAAGCAAATAATACCTCTATTTTTGAAAATGACGTTACAATTAAAACAAATGAAGGTAAGGAAATTTTTAGTGATTTTGCTGAGTATAACAAAAAACTAGGTCTAATTAAATTAAAGGGAAACATTAAAGTAGTAGATGATAAAAATAATATTATTGAAACTAATTATGCTGAGTATAATGAAAAAGAACAATTGCTTGAAACAAAGGGAGACACAAAAATAGTAACATCAGAAAATTATATAGTGGAATCTGAAGACATTATTTTTGATAATTTAAAAAAATTAGTCAGTTCAAAGAAAAAAACTAAAATTATTGATCAAGATAACAATTTGGTATTTTTGAATGACTTTGAGTACGAGATAAAAAAGAATATTTTTAAATCTCTTAATGAGGTTAAAATTGAAGATAATAAAAGTAATACCTACAAATTTTCACAAGTTTATATAGATACTAAAAATAAAGAAATATTAGGAACTGATATTAAAGCCTTCTTTAATTCAGGTGATTTTAAAACAAATCCTAATAACCAACCAAGAATTTTTGCAAACACAATAAATTTAAATAAAAACAGAAGTTCTTTTAGTAAAAGTATATTTACTATGTGTAATTACAGAAAAAATGATAAATGCCCTCCATGGACAGTTCAATCATCTAAAATGTTACACGATAGAAAAAAAAAAACAATTTTTTATGATAATGCAGTTATAAAAGTTTATGACATTCCTATATTTTATATTCCTAGATTGTCTCATCCTGATCCAACAGTCGATAGAAGGTCGGGTTTTCTTCCACCAACATTATATGACACAAAAAATTTAGGTGAAGGAATATCTATCCCTTATTTTTTTGATTTAGGAAAAGATAAAAATTTTACTTTAGCAAGTAGGTTATATACTTCAGAAAATCCTATATTTTTGGGTGAGTATCATCAGGCTTTTAGAAATTCTAGTTTGCTTGCTGACTTCGGTTATACAGAAGGTTACAAAAAAACTACTACAGTGAAAAAACCTGGAGATAAGTCTCATTTATTTTTAAATTTTTTTAAAACATTCGATTTAGTTGAAAATTCTAAAACTACATTAAATTTTAAAACTCAACATGTTTCTAATGACAAATATTTGAAATTGTATAAAATAAAATCAAATTTAGTAGACTATAATCAAGACACTCTTGAAAACTCGTTAGATTTTACACATGAGAAAGATGAAATTTTCTTTGGAGTAAACTCGACTATTTTTGAAACACTAAAAGATGACTACAACGATAAATATGAATTTATTCAAAATGTTACATTTGATAAAAATTTATTTGATAATGATGCATTTGGTAATTTAAATTTACAATCAAATTTAGAGACTCATAATTATGATACCAATAAAGTAACTAATTTTTTTGTTAATGACTTTAATTGGAACTCAAAAGATTTATTTTTTGATAATGGAATAAGTTCAAATTTTATTGGAAACTTACGAAATATTAATTACGAGGCAAAAAATTTAGATCTTTATAAAAATGACTTTACCAGTGAAATTCATGGTGCGATTGGCCTTATATCAAAACTTAATTTAGAAAAAGATAATGGTCTAAGAAAGCACTTCTTAACTCCTAAAATGTTGTTTAGATTTGCTCCTGGTAATATGAGAAAAGAAGATAGTAGTTCAAGATTAACGACTAGTACTGCATTTAATCTAGATAAAATTGAAAATATATATAATTATGAGTCAGGTTTTTCAACTACTCTAGGGCTTGATTATAAAACAAAAATTCAAAACAAAAATGAATTTGATTTTTCAGTTGCGCAAGTGATAAATGAAAAAGAGAATAAAAAGATGGCAAGTAAAAGCAGTTTGGATGAAAAACTATCTGATTTAGTTGGTTCCGCTTCAATAAAAATTAATGATGAAAGTGACTTAAAATTTAATTTTGCTTTAGATCAAAACTATCAAGATTTTAATTACAATGAAATTGAGACAAGTTTTAATTTTAATCCAATAAGTTTCGATTTCAGTTATCTTTCAGAAAAAAAACATATTGGAAATCAAGAATATTTTAAAACTAAAATAAATCTCAAAAATAGTGAAAGAGGTTTATTTTCAGTAGAGACAAAACGTAATTTAATTACTAACTCTGCTGAATTTTACGATTTAAGCTATGAGTATTTTAACGATTGCCTAAGAGCCGGCTTAGTTTATAGAAGAGAATTTTATAATGACTCTGAACTTGAACCTGAAAATTCTTTGATGTTTAATATTACTTTATCAACTTTTGGGAATGTAAATTCACCAAAAATAAGTAGATGAAAAATAAAAAACTAATTTTTTATATTATATTATCGATCATTTTTTTATCAAAAAATGCTTTAGCTCAAATAAATAATAAAATTATTTTGAAAGTAGAAAATGAAATAATAACTTCCTACGAACTTAAAAATAAAATATTAACAACTCTTTTTTTATCAAATCAAGAGATCAATCAATCAAATATAGATAAACTTAAAAAAAAGTCCGTAGAATTATTGATAGAAGATAAGTTAAAATTGATCGAATTAAAAAAATACAATTTTGAGGCTGATAATTCAAGAACAAGAAAGTACTTAAATTCAATTTCATCGAATAATATTCAAAATTTAATTGAAAATTTTAATAAAAATAATTTAGATTTTGATTTATTTAAAAAAGAGGTTGAGACACAATTAAAATGGCAAGAACTTATTTATAATATATACAAAAATAAAATTAGTATTGATGAAAATATTATTAATGATGAATTAAAAAATTTGATGAGAAAAAATACAAATTTTAAAGAGTTTAAAATTTCCGAAATAGAAATATTTGCCAGTGAAAATGATAATAAAAATAAGATAAAAGAAGTGCAAGATGAAATTAATAAAAATGGTTTTTCTGCGGCTGCTATTAAGTTAAGTATGTCTACATCTTCCAAAAATAAAGGTAATTTAGGTTGGATAAATTCAAAATCATTATCAAACCAAATTAAAGATATAATTACATCCATGAAAGTTGGTGATGTCTCAAAACCAATTTTTCAACAAGATAGAATCTTGTTTTTAAAACTTGATGATACTAGAGAGATCTCTTTAGACACGAATGATATTGAAAAATTTAAAAATAAAATAATTGATCAAAAAAAGAACGAATTATTTAACCTATATTCTAAAAGTCATTTATCTAAATTGAGAAATGTAAGCTACATCGAATATAAATGAAAAAAATAATAATTTTAACAGGAGATCCTAATAGTATAAATTCTGAGATTATATATAAAACTTGGAAAACTCTTAATAAAAAAGTTAGGAAAAATATTTATTTCATTTCAAATTATAAGTTAATAAAAAAACAATTTGATAATCTTGGTTATAAAACTAAAATAGAAATAGTAAAAAATATAGATAAGTTAAGTAAAAATAGTAATATAAAGATTATTAATATTGATTTAATTTTTAATAATCCCTTTAAAGTTAAGAAAAATCAGGCGTCTAATTTTATTTTAGACTCATTAAATTTAGGTCACAAACTTGCTTTAGATAAAAAAAAAACTTTAGGTCTGATAAATTGTCCTATTAATAAAGAATTGTTAAAAAATAAATTTGTGGGTGTCACGGAATATTTTGCTAATAAATGCAAAGTAAAGAAAAACTCTGAGGTCATGCTCATTAAAAATGAAGAATTATCAGTTTCTCCCATTACAACACATATAAATATTAGTAAAATATCTCGAAGTATTAACAAAGGAAAAATCGTTAAAAAAGTTAAAATTATTGATTTATGGTTCAAAAAAAATCTTAATATAAAACCAAAAATTGCTATTTTAGGTTTAAATCCGCATAATGCCGAATTTAGAAAAAACTCTGAAGAGGTAAAAATTATTTTACCGGCTATAGCGAAACTTAAGAAACAAGGTATTAATGCTAAAGGACCTTTTGTAGCTGACACAATATTTATAAAAGATTATAAAAAATTTGATGTTATCGTTGGTATGTATCATGATCAAATCATCGCTCCTTTTAAATCATTATTTAAATTTGATGCAATAAATATGACTTTGGGTTTAAAATATTTAAGACTTTCCCCAGATCATGGTACAGCCTCTGATATAATTTTTAAAAATAAGGCTGATCCTTATAGCCTTAAAAAATGTATTGATACTATGATAAATTTAAGATGAGACCTTTTCTAAAGAAATCTTTAGGTCAACATTTTTTAAAAGATAAAAATATAATAAAAAAAATAATAAATTTAGTTGAAATATCAAAGAAAAATGTAGTTGAAATTGGTCCAGGAGATGGCGCTTTGACAGAAGAAATAATTAAAAGAGATCCAAAACATTTAACACTAATCGAAAAAGATTTTAGATTGGTTAAACAATTACGAGATAAATATTCTGAGAAAAAAAAAATTAAGATTTTTCATTCTGATATTCTTAAATTTAATATTGAGAATAAATTAAAAAAAAACACAATTATTTTTGGTAATTTGCCTTATAATATTTCATCTCAAATCTTAGTTAAATTCATTCAATTAAATAAGTGGCCACCAAAATTTAATGATATCATTTTTATGTTTCAAAAAGAACTTGGAGAAAAAATTATAGGCAATTATCCCTCTAAGAATTATGGCAGATTGTCGATTTTAACAAATTATAGATTAAAAATTTTAAATAAGTTTTTAGTGTCTCCAAATTGTTTTTATCCAAAACCCAAAGTCGATTCTCTCATTCTTCATTTTGCTCCTAGGAAAGAGAAAAATTTTAATATACGCAATCTTAAAAACTTAGAAAAGGTTACAAATATTCTTTTTTCAAGCAAAAGAAAAATGATTAATAAAAATTTAAAAAAAATTATATCTACAAAAAAAATTAAAAAGATAGCCAATCTAAATACAAATCTAAGGCCCACGGAAATTAAACCAGAAATCTATTATAAAATTACTGAATTTTTTGAGAAAAATTAGTTTTATGAGATAAAATAATTTCTTCTATTTGACGAAAACAAACTTCTAGGTTTTTATTAATAATTACATAATCATAATCATTCCAATGTTTTATATCCTCATCAAAAGCTTTAAATCTTCTATCAATTTCATCAGGGGTATTTTGATTTCTTGTAATTAGCCTTTTTTTTAATTCTAATTTAGTGTCAGGTATTAGAAATATTTTTACAAGATTTAATTTTTTAAATTTTGATAGCTGTTTTGTTCCTTGCCAGTCAATATCAAAAATAATATCATTTTTAATAATTAATTGATCAACATCATTTTTTAGAGTTCCATAAAAATTGTCAAATATTTTTGCATACTCGTAAAACTGATTTTCTTTAATTAAGTTTTTAAATCTTTCATTCGAAATAAAATGATAATCAACGCCATCTACCTCATTTGATCTTGGTTTTCTCGTGGTGTGTGATACTGAAATTTTAAAAGAAGAGTATTTCTGTTGTATTTTTTTTGTTAATGTGGTTTTTCCAACACCAGATGGAGAAGACAATACAACCATGATATTTTCTCCATCATGAAGCATACAGAATTTTAACTTTTTTTGCTTTCGATAAACTTTATAGCATCACCTACTGTAAGTATCTTCTCTGCTTCACTATCAGATATTTCAGAACCAAATTCTTCCTCAAAGGCCATAACTAATTCAACTGTATCTAAACTATCTGCACCTAAATCATCAATGAAACTCGCCTCATCTGTAACTTTTTCTTCCTCTATCCCGAGATGATCCGCTACAATTTTTTTTATTTTTGCTTTAATATCTTCTGACATGAAATCCTTTCGTATTTATTTATTTTCTTAATAGATTATTAATAAGAATTGTCAAGACATATACATTCCGCCATTAACATGAATGGTTTCGCCATTAATATATTTTGACATATCGGATGCTAAAAAAGCAACACAGTTGGAAACATCTTCACCTGAACCTAGATCTCCAGACGGAATTTTGCTTATTAAAGTTTTTTTAAACTCTTCATTAATTTTATCTGTCATCTCAGTCTTAATAAATCCGGGTGAAACACAATTTACGTTAATATTTTTTTTGGCATATTCTATTGCCAAGCTCTTTGAAAATGCGATAATTCCGGCTTTTGAAGCAGCGTAATTAGCCTGACCTAAATTTCCAGTATGACCAACAATTGATGTAATATTAATTATTTTTCCGTATTTATTTTTTAACATTTTTTTTATAGCGTATTTACTTGTCAAAAAAGTTGAAGTTAAATTTATGTCTAACACTTTTTTCCAATTCTCGTTAGTTAGTCTAATTGATAAATTGTCTAATGTTATACCAGCGTTATTAATCAAAACATCTAAGCCATCCAATTTTTTGTAAACACTTTCTATAAAGTTTTCAATTTTATCATGTTCATCTAGTTTAAATTTTTCAACAATTATATTAGGATATTTTTTTTTTAAATTATTTAGTTTTTCTTCATTGGTTCCCGTTGCTAGAACTAAAGAGTCAAATTTAACAAATTTGTCAACTAAAGAATTCCCAATTCCACCCGTAGCGCCGGTGATTAATATTTTTTTATTTTTTAAATTCATTAATAAAATTTTTAATATCACTTATTGAATTAATTGAAAAGCAATTTACATCTTTAATAGTTCTTTTTACCATTCCGGTAAGTACTTTTCCCGGTCCAATTTCTACAAAGTTTTTCACACCCTCCTCGGACATTTTTAGTATACTTTGACGCCATTTGACAGTTGAAAAAATTTGTTTAACTAATAATTTTTTTATCTCAACTGAATTTTCTTCTGGATTAGCAGTAACATTGTTGACAATCCTTATAGAGGGATTTTTAAAATTTGTATCATTTATTTTTTTCTCCATCTTTTCAGCAGCAGGCTTCATAAGTGTGCAATGAAAAGGAGCGCTTACTTTTAAAGGTATTGATTTTATTTTTTTTTCTTTCAATATCTTTTGAAATAATTCTACATCTACTTTATTGCCACTGACAATTGTTTGTCCGTTAGCATTATCATTAGCTATTTCACAAACTCCATTATTTAATTTTTCTGTTTTTAACAAATCAATTATCTCATCAGTTTTCATACCAAGAACAGCTACCATGCTACCCATACCAACAGGAACCGCATCTTGCATTGCTTTACCTCTTTCGTGAAGAAGATATAGTGCATCTTTAAATTTTATCGAGTCAGCACAAACTAGAGCGCTATACTCACCTAATGAGTGACCAGCAAAAAAATTAAATGAGCTTAAATTGAAATTAAACTCCTCTTTCAAAACTTTAAAAATTGAATAGCTAACAGTTAAAATGGCTGGCTGAGTATTTTTTGTTAATTGCAATTCGTTTTCTGGTCCTTCAAGTATAAGTTTAGAAATTTGAAAATTTAAATTTTCATCAGCTTGTTTGAATATTTGTTTAACGATTTTAAAGTTAGAATAAAATTCTAAACCCATTCCAACTACCTGTGAACCTTGTCCTGGAAATAATAAAGCGCTCATTTATATTAGTTTAATTAACAATTATTAGTGTTGCTATAATTAGTTATTATAGTATAAACCAGTTTTTACAAATAATTAACAAAACTAATTTAACATTAAACTATGGCTTTTTACGAAAATACTATTGTTGCTAAACAGGATTTAGCAGAAAAAGATTTAAAAACAATCAAAGATAAATATCAAAAGATTATAAATAGCTCTTCCGGAAAAGTAATAAAAACTGAAGAATGGGGGCTTCTAAATTTAGCTAATAAAATAAAGAATTATAAAAAAGGCTTTTATATTCATTTTAAATTTGAGGGTACTGGTAAAACATTGAGTGAAATTGAAAAAAAAGTAAAGATTGATAGATCGATTATTAGACATCTAACTGTTAAGTATAAACAATTAGATACAAAAAGTGAATTTTTCAAAAAAGATAAATAAATATGAAAAGAAAAAATAAAAAATTTCAAAAGAAAAATTTCAACTCTCTAAATAAACTAAGCTTATTTCAAAGAAATGATGGAAAATTCTCCAGAAAATGTCCCTTGTCTGTAAAAAATGCTCCTGTGGTTGATTACAAGAACATTGGCTTATTAAAAAAGTACATATCAGATAATGGTAAAATAATTTCATCCAAGATTACATCAGTTTCATTTGGAAAGCAAAAAAAGCTTACTAAAGAAATTAAAAAAGCAAAAATTTTAGGATTATTATAAAATGGAAATAATTTTATTAGAAAATATAATTAATTTAGGAAATATTGGTGATAAAGTAAAAGTTAAAAATGGTTTTGGAAGAAATTTTCTTCTAAAACAAGGAAAGGCACTTAGATTTAATAAAGAAAATCAAGATTTAGTCAATAAAAAGAAAGATGAATTAAAAAAGAAAAATAATGAAATTAAAAATAAATTTAAAGAGATTGCTAAACTTGTCGAAAACAAAACTTTTACTTTTATCAAAGAAAGTAAAGAAAACGGTGAATTATACGGGTCTATTAAACCTAAGGAGATTACTAATTTAATCAAAGAAAAAGCAAAAGCTGATGTAAGCCCTTCTCAAATTATTTTGAAAGATGAACTTAATAAAGTTGGATTATTTAAAGTAGAAATTAATTTTCATTCTGAAGTAAAAACAAATATTTCAATTAAAATAGATAAGATAAAATCTAAATAACTTTTCCACAGACTAAAAAAAAAAGTGTGTAACTTTTTTCTTTAAAGCTGATAACTTTCTCTTATTATAATTATGTGAAAGATATTCAACCTATTCAAAATAAATTAGAAGATAAACAGCCAGCAAATTTGGAGGCAGAACAAGCTTTATTAGGTTCTATATTGGTCAACAATGACATTATAGACGAAGTTTCGAACATAATAAATTCAAAAACATTTTATGATCCTGCTCATATAAAAATTTATGAAGTAATAGAAAATTTAAATAATAAAGGGATGATAGCTAACCCTATAACTTTAAAAAATTTTTTTGAAAAAGATAATATGCTCAATGAAGTTGGTGGAACTGAATATTTAGTTAAGCTTACTAGATTTTCAGGATCAACGAAACAATCAGTAGATTACGCTAAGATCATACATGAAATGTATTTAAGAAGGGAGCTCGTTTTAATATCTAATCAACTTTCTTCAGATACATTAAATGCTACATCTCAAGAACAAAATGCTGAAAATATAATCGAGAATACTGAGAGATCTCTTTTTGACTTGGCAGAGAGAGGTAGCTTTTCACAATCATTTTTGAAATTTAATAAAGCTTTAGATCAAACTATTGAAATGGCAACTTTAGCAATGCAAAGCGATCAAGGAATAGTTGGTGTACCGACTGGTTTATCTGATTTAGATGAAAAATTAGGAGGACTACATAAATCCGATTTAATTATTCTAGCAGGAAGACCTTCAATGGGTAAAACAGCTTTAGCTACAAATATTGCTTATTATGCAGCTCAAAATATTTTGAAAAGACAAGAAAAGTCCTCAGTGGCATTTTTTTCTTTAGAGATGTCATCAGAACAACTGTCAACAAGAATTTTATCAGAACAAGCTAGAATTAAATCAGATGATGTAAGACGAGGTAAAGTTACTGAAGAGGAAATTAATAGATATATTGAAACTTCAAGAAATATTTATAACATTCCTTTATTTATTGATGAGACTCCAGCTATTACAATTGCAACTTTAAGCAATCGAGCAAGAAGAATAAAAAGATTGTTTGGGCTGAGTTTGATAGTTGTAGATTATATCCAATTAATGAGATCAAGCTCGAATAAAAATGAAGGAAGAGTTCAAGAAATTTCTGAAATCACTCAAGGTCTTAAAGCTTTAGCAAAAGAATTGTCTGTCCCAGTATTAGCTCTCTCTCAATTATCAAGAGCTGTAGAACAAAGAGATGATAAACAACCTCAATTGGCAGATTTAAGAGAGTCTGGGTCGATAGAACAAGATGCGGATGTAGTAATGTTTGTTTATAGAGAGGAATACTACTTAGAGCGAAAACAGCCAAAATTAGGTTCAATTGAACATGCAGAATGGCAATCTAAAATGAATGATGTAAACGGATTAGCAGATATTATTTTAGGCAAACAAAGGCACGGTCCCACTGGTACTGTAAAAGTTGAGTTTGAAGGAATTTATACTAAATTCAAAGACCTAAAAAGAAATTAACATCAGTTTTTTCTTTAGTTATAATAAATTTAAGATATATCTGAAATATTCTCAT
>MDTA01085532.1_pt1 | contig 16218 bp, 10 predicted proteins | sample 811151 | NCBI WGS metagenome assembly MDTA01 (sample SAMN05326648, study PRJNA326480) | marine metagenome | isolation source: seawater | place: Indian Ocean: South | collected 2010 | reverse complement strand
GTCTACAAGTACGGAAAAAAGAAGTCGATAAGAGATGCAACTAGCCTTGGTTCAGCAAAACAATTGCTTCGAGCACTATATGTTATTGAATTCATAGAAGAAATGATTGATGCTGGAAAATCTTCAACTCTCAGAGAGATGTACTACATTTCAGAAAGTTGGGGGTTAGGTAAATTTGGAAGTCAAAATGAATCAAATAATCTCGCTGAGGATTTGGAAATTGTGACAAAATGTCTAAGAGAAGATTTCAAACTTAGACCTGAAGAAGATGGTGCAAGAATGATTGGAAATTTAACACTCCGAGAAAGAAATCGTAGAGGAGAGTGGATGAGAATTAATGCTAGAGATGATGTTGGAGACTCTGGGTATGGCGTTCCTTACAACGTTGAGGCTGAAAAAATCGAATTATTAGAAAATGATATCGATTTCATAATGGCGATTGAAACTGGTGGTATGTTCGATAGATTGATTGAAAATGGGTTTGATGAAGATTTCCGTTGCGGTTTACTACATCTAAAGGGCCAACCTGCAAGATCTACACGTAGAATTATCAAACGTATGAGCGAAGAATGGGATTTACCAGTTGTTGTATTTTTAGACGGCGATCCATGGTCTTTCAGAATCTTTGCTTCGATCGCATACGGAGCAATTAAAACCGCTCATATTTCAGAATATTTAGCAACTCCTAGTGCGACTTATCTAGGAATTACTGCAGATGATATTGTTGCCTATGACTTACCTAGTGATGACCTTTCTAAGAAAGATATTGAAGCACTCAATGCCGAACTATCAGACCCTAGATTCGCCGATAGTTGGTGGCAAGACCAAATAAATATGATGTTAGAATTAGGCAAGAAAGCTGAGCAACAATCTCTGGCAAAATATGGTCTTGATTTCGTTACTGAGACATACCTGCCTGAAAAATTAGCAGAACTAGGACTCGCATGATTTAGTGCAAGGATTGATTTGGGAAGATGTTGACGAATAATCATGGCGAGCGCATCTAGTCAGTCAAATCCGTGGGCAATGCGCATTGGGATATTTGGTTTGATTTGTATTTTCATCAGCGCAATTATGCTTTTTAGCCAAACAGATGCGATCGATAATGCATTTAATCCGAGAAATATGAGTGAAATAAAAGTCACTGGAGAGAATTCAGAAATAGGTGAATTAGAGGTGGGTTGTCACATTGCTGTTGGACTTGACGACGAAGAATATGGTGAAATGACTTTGAAAAAGATGATTGGATCTTCTCCTAGTAGTGATTCTATTGATACTACTTCCTGTGCAACTGACTGGCAACCAATGGATTCATCGGGACAAGAATATTACTTTGTTGAGGAATGGGATGTTACAGAAAAAGGAGAATATGTTCTATCTATGGAGTGTTCTAGTGATATTGATTGCGATAATTCTACTATTTGGCTAGTAGATGTTACCAAAGCGCAGTGGACTGTTTTTGGAGAAACTGGTTTAATTGCTGCTGGTGGACTATGTTGCTTTGGACTGATACTTCTTCCAGTTGCTATGATTCTTTATTTTTCCAATAAAGGAAAATCAAATGTGATGATGATAAATGCAAATGGCCAAATAATTCCACTAACAGATTTAACTCCTCAAACCATTCAAAGAATGGAAAATAAACCTGAGGAGGTCATTGATAACCCGTTTGCTGATACCGGTATTTCTGATTCTGAGGAATTCATTGACGGTAAGGAAGGGGTTGAAAATGGAACTCTTCTTACTACTGAGCAAGTTTTTGCATTAATGCGAGGTGATGTCGAAGAAGCTCAAAACAGGGTGAGTGATCCATTTGCTGATTTTAATCAAAAAATAGAATTGAATGAAGAAAAAGAAAAGAATGACAATTCCAATGTCATCGCTTTTTGGGATTCTGGAGATGAAAAACAAATCAGTACAAATTCCTCTAAGCAATCGATTATAGACAAAAAGGAAAAACAAGCTGTAAAGAAAAAGCAAACTGATAGTAGTGCTTGGAAAGAATGGGATGAACTTTGAGTGATTCAAATGGAAAAATACTTTCGTATTGCTGCAGGAATTATTGGATTTATCTTGGTCCTCTTATCTGTAATTGGAATGAATGCTGAATTAGCTGATTCCGATAGCGTAGAGACAATGCTTCCTCCATGTGACCTTGATGAGGGAATGCCATGGCCGGGAGATGAGGAATTAATATGCTACTGGGGTATGTCTGTTGAAGTTCTAGAAATCCCTGCAGAAGCAATTGCAGCAGATGTCATTGTTGATATCTCTTGGGACAAACAGGATGTTTGGATAGGGATTGCTGATGCTGACCAAATCTCAAACTGCGATTTGGATGATAGTGGTGAGTACTATAAATGTGACAAAGATTCTGTTACATTAATTGAAGGGGGTCAAAATTCCAATGGTCAAATTAACTGGTCTCCAGAACCAGGAGAATACCGATTTGTAGCTGGTGGCGAAGATTCACAATCCCTACAACAATTTTCTGTAGACTGGGAATACGAAGCAATGCTAAAAGGAGGTGTTGCAATACCATTACTACTAATCGGTACTGCGCTTGTATTCTATTCTATTTTTAGAAAGATTTTATTCTAACTTTCGACGCATTGAAAAAGGGGTACTGTCTAGGTAACCTAAGGTTGAGCAGTATGGTCGACATTGATTTAGCGTTATCAATTCTTCAAAATAAAGTTAGAAGGCAAATTTTAGAGCGCCTCGTTAGAGAACCACATTACCCAATGCAATTAGCAGATCTAATTGGAGTAAGTCAACAAGCGATAATGAAACATCTAAAAGAACTTGAAAAAGGTGAATTTGTAACTAAAATGAAAGTTCCTAGTGACAAAGGGGGGCCTCCAAGAACAATTTATTCTGTTCAGCAAGCTATTTCTCTAAGAATTGATCTCGGTCCTGATTTATTCACCTGTGAGCAAAGAAAATTACCAAGTGGAGGCCCTATGAGGTTGTCAAAATCATTGCCTGAGCACAGCATTAAAGTTGCAGAAAGTGTTAGTGGAAGAAAAAAAATTTCCGTAGGTGAAGGAGTTTCTCATCTAGCAGAACTCAGTAATATCCTTGAAGACTTAGATGCCCAAAGAGACGCTATAATTTCATTACATCAACACATTAGAAACCGAATTTCAGTTGCCGTAGACGCTGATTTTGAAATGTATGAACAGCGGGCAATGGTCCATTCAATTATTGAAGCACCTACTAAGAGAGTAGACTTTACTGCTCTAAGTAAAGAGCTTCAATTAGGTCAAAAACAATTGAATGAACTAATGGATGAAGTTAGTACAAGACTAGAGCGTCAAATTTCAGAAAAAGCAGGTCACATAATTGCTGGAACTCAAAACTCTAGTTTACACTGGTGGCTAGGCAATTACAAGCCTAAGAAATGACTCACTCTTTAGATTCAAGCACTGAGATAAGTGAAGATTGTTCGCTTAATCTTCTGTTCACTTCTTCTCTTCTACCTTTACCTACAAAGTAAACAACGCCCAGTAGTGATAGTGTAAGTAGTATAACAACAAATGGTAATGCTGTCTTACCAATAACTTGTCCTGCAACATCCAAAAATGGACTTGGCGATTCTAGTGGTTCGGTAACAGCCTTGATGTTATTATCTTCGTCTGCTTCTACAATTTCGTTCATCGGGTCAACAACAACGTATACACCTTTACTTCCGGCAACAACTGGATACAGAAGATATATCTCTACTTCCTGTGCATCTTCAGATGCATCTGGGGCAAGTAATGCTCCAACAATCTGCCGCATTACGATACTATCTTCATCACATCCATTTCGTTCAATTTCCTCTACAACATCTGGATCGTTTGCATCATCGTACTGGCAAAGAACTATTTCAATATCAGTTGCATGAGTATTTCCAATATTTTGTAATATTATACCTATAGGAATCGTAGAATCAATATCTCCGCTAAATGAGGCTGGGTTAATTATTTCCTTAATCACTAAGTCTGGGGCCTTCAATCTAAGTTGTAAGACTAGTTCATTGCTATCTAGCATTTCTCCTTGCCATGAAGGTGATGAGTCGAAGTCTCCTCCTTCTGTCATATCCCCTGCCTTAGAAACAACTTTCAAACCGATGTATCTAGTATCTAGCTTTGCTTCAGTTGAAATCTTGACTACAGCAACCATTTCATAGGTTTGGTATGGAGACATCTTAGGCATCATGTAAATATCATTAGGAGCGATATAAGCACACTTTCCTCCATCTTGGGCTTCTTCTAGTTGTGTTAACCAAGAAGTATATTCATCAGAAGATTCTTCTGGCATTGGAGTGTCAATAACGACACATGGTTCATCAGTAGTCAAGTCGTTTCCAATTTGAACTACATTTCTCCATTCAACACTCCAACCTTGTAGTTGAGACATACCAGGAATTGATTGCATGATCAAATCATTTCCTTGTGATTCTGCTGTGTGGTTATCCAAAGATGGCCAATCTTCTACATTACCATTATTGGTGATGTTAACTGTGAAACTTACAAACTTTCCAGGAGCAGAAGTTTTAGTTGGGTTATCAACTCTTGGATCCATAACGATTTCCATATCATAGAATTCGTTAACATAAACCAGCATTGTCTGAACATCCCTTAATTTTGTATTCCTACCTTGTTCATCAGGATAAGCTTCTTCAGAATATGTTTGTAAAATAATAGTATACAATCCCGCGCCAATATCTGTTTCAGGCACGTTCATTAATACATCAAAGGTTTGCTGTGTGCCTCTAGATAATTCTTGAAGAGAGTCTCTTGGAATCACAATATCCCAATGACCATTTCTAACTGGGACACCTGAAGGATCTATTACAGTGGCTAATCTGTAATCAAATCTATCAGGGCCATTTCCATTATTTGTCACAGTCGTTGGAAGAGTTATCTTCTCTCCTGGATAAACAGAATAAGCAGATACTGTAGCACCATTAGCATTCTCTACAGATATGATTCTCTCGCTGCTGAGATTGGTTTCTGCATCCAAATTAAATTCATGAATAACTGTGGTATCTAATTTGATGAAATCCGAAATCTTAGGATAGCCATCCAAGTAGGCTTTTAGAATAATTGTTGGTCCTATTCCAGCCTTTGCATTGTCAGGAGCGCATACTTCGACATATACTGTATGTTGAACATAGTCTTGTCCTGGTTGGATAGTCCAGGCCCTTGGTTGGCTTAGAGGATCATTGGTTCCTGGGGCGTCTCTAAAGTCAACTGAAACTTCCCAGTTTTCTTGTCTCCATGTATTTTCATCTATTTCGCTTGGGCGCGCTTCTGGGGCGCCTGGCAGAGTGAAAATAAGGTCGCCGGAATCATAATTCTTTGTTACTGGAACTTCATATTCATGGCATGCTTGATTTGGATCTCCTGCCTTAACAAATGCTTCACTATCAGTTGCTTCAAATACAATGTTACCAGATGATTTAATCGAAACAAAAATGCCTAGTTCTAGAATATCATAAGTCCCTTTATCAACAGACTTTATCGGTTCTCCTTCCGACCACCCTTTGAGATAAATCACGAAAGCACCCGGATCTTCAGAAGTTGGTACTTTTACAGTCAGAATCTTAGTGGTTGAAGTACCCGGATCCAATTCAACACGCATCGGGAAAGTTACTTCCCAACCGAATGGTAGCAACCATTCTTGTTGACCTTCAAGCGTATTAGGGTCCCAGAATAGGAAACTATCTTGCACATTTCCAGTGTTGGTAATCGTAATCGAGAAAGTTGCTTGTCCGCCCTGCTCAATATCCTGCACGCTGTGAGAGGTATCCAGACTTATTCCATGTACAACGTCCATCAATGTGAGAGTTGTAAGGTCTGAACGAATTGCAGGGTCTTTGTACGACTTTGCTGTAACCACAATTTGGGCCAACTCATCTTCGTTGGCTTGATAGATTGTAGGTGCTTTAACTCTGATATAGAACCTGGTTGATTCTCCACCTTCCAAGAATATAGGTGTTGTTGGTAAAATTTGTGTCTGATTATTCGCAAAGAATAATGTCGCAGTCCAGTTTTGTGGAACACCAGTTACGTTTAATCCGTATGTGTCAGCAACAAGTTGCTTATCTCCTGGTGTTGAATTATTCATTGTCATGTTGAAGATTGTCTGTTCGCCAGGCTCAATAACATGGTAGAAAGTCTCTCCTGCATCAAGTTCAACGTCAACTTGCCCTGTTAATACGTGCGAATAACAGATGGTATATCTGCCATTATTTTGCTCATTATTACACTTGTTTTGATCTGACCAGCCTATGTGTGCGCCACTTCCTAAATCATTAGCGAATGCGGGTGGCATTCCCAAATCCGGCCTACTTCCAGTATCAGTTCCTAGCTTATTACTAGCCCATGTAGTAACTGGAATAATTTCCCAAGGATCTAAGGCGAAATCACCTTCACCTGTCAAGTCTGTTTGGTTAAGTCGGGTATAATGAATCTCTTCACCTGCACTGGTGTTTCCAGAATCAACCCAAGAGATGTGTACGTTACTCTGCTTGTCGGTAATCAAAGCAGGGAAAATCGAATGTCCTGAAAACGCAGAAACTAATCCTGATGGACCTTCCACATTAGAGATAGGGGTATCTTGAATTTTCTTGATTGCATAGGTGGAAAGTCCTTCCTCTGCACCATCGAAAGCACCTGCACCCTGTAGTTTCAGTTTCGTGTAATAAACTTCGTAATTTGTTGACTTCTCGAAACCATAATCTCTTCCATCCATCCAAGCAATATGTGTATTACCTTGCATATCTACGCCGATAGCCGGGTGGAATGAATAGGCATCATCAATAGTAACCCTAGTATCGTTTACTACTACCAAATGTCCATCGGCACCTGCTCCAGTGTCCTCATAATAAGTTCCACCACTGACCCAATGGCCTGGCGCACCAGGGGTCCAAGATGGATCATTGTTCATCTTAGCATATGGGTCCAAAACAGACATGTAAATTTCACGAGAGTTGTTGGTTGCGATATAAACCATGGCCTCAACAAGTAATGCCATTGCACCAGCGCCGCCACTTCCTGATGGGAATTCATATGCTTGTCCGCCTGCACTTACAGTTCTTGCATTCGTTGTAGGGTCATTTCCTGGACAGTTTCTAGTTTGGGTGGAAACCACTCCATTTGGACACTTTACTAAATCCAAGAAGTGAGATTGAATATTTCCTGCTCCCCCATACCCTTGCCCGTATAGACCGATTGGAACTACTCCGGCTTTTACACAATTGTCATGCGCTTCATCGATAGAACTTATGTCATCTGCTTGTTGGGAAGGGTCTCCATCTTTTGGCCCTTCATCGGATACTGGAAGAACAATCTTGGTGGAATTTGGATTCCATTTGTGATCAGCCGAGGTTGCAGGATTTCCTGGAACATTACCGTTGATATCTTTCCAAGATAAGCAAGCCCAGTTTGTTCCTGGGCCCCAATCTTCTCCAGAGTTACCAGAGTATGGATTTCCATTGTAAATTGTATTCTGCAATGAACGAATTCCACCGGAGCTATCTCCTTCATCTAGAGGTGTTGTTCTTGGACCAGCGTTCATATTGTATCCTGCACAGTTACCACTGCTTGCTGCGCCAGGTAGACCAAATCCGCCATCTAATCCATAAATAGTTTCAAAAACAGTCATGTTAGCAACTTCTAGCAATGGCTTAATTCCTTCAAATTGTCCTCCTGATGCGAAATTTCCACCATAAATAACAGTACAGATATCAGCCCATTCGGTGTACATAGAACCTGATGTATCTACAATAAATACCAATTCTACTTTACCGCCTCTAGTATCATCCCAAGCGATCTGAACTTGGTCGTTTGCATCCACTACAATGTCTGGGTGTCCTTTGTGCCCGATAATAGGTGTAAGTAGAGTGTCATCGAAGAGAACTATTGCATCTTGTGCAATCATATCTGGCTGAAGCATGGAATAATATATCTGAGGTTGATTGAAGAAACGCCCTAATTCATCAAATTCATCTTCCCATGCGATGTGGACATTTCCTTGGCTATCTGTATCGATTGAAGGCCAATCTCTATCCTGGGCTCTTTGAGAAACTACCATATCATCGATAGAAGTTAAAGATGCGTCATCGCTTGCCATCCCATTAAATGGTTGTACCTTGAAAGGAGATATTGCAGTGTACATAATTTTGTGAGTACCTGATTTATCAGTCCAAACTATGTGCAAATTATCATCTTCATCAATGGCCATATCAGGGTGCCAAATTTTGTGTATACCCGCATTGGTGATTTGTGTTGCATCAATCAAAACTTCGCCATCACTGGCAATCATTGAGTAGTATAGATGAAGATTATTTCTAGACCACACAATATGGGCATTTCCTTCACTATCTGCTACGATAGTAGCTTGTGTATCCGATGCTGAACCTCCATCAACAATTTGTTGTGGTTCAGTAATGACAACAGTATTCGCTGAAACGGGTGCTGCGGACATTACAAAGGCTGACATTACTGAAATTAACATTATAGAAACTAAACTTATTGACTTAATTTTACGGCTCATAAAAACACCCTAGGCTGATATAATGAGTAATCGACACTCTTCTAATACTTAACCGCGACTCTTTCGGGTCACAAATTTTGGTAAGTTAAAATTAGCATCAAGCCCATTCTGATGGGTCGAAACTTGAACCAAATGACATCTTTTCATCGAACTCGATTTCAATTTGTTCCGATTCTTCTATGCTTTTGGTACTTGATTCTTTATTTTTTACTGCCTGCTTCTTTTTTGCCCAGTCATCTACAGGCCCAGGCTTACCTATACCTGGCCCATAAGAATACTTAATCTCGTGAATTAGCCCCAGTTTTGCCAACCACAATCTTCGCAAGCAATGCATGAATTCATTCTTGTTTAATCCATCAAACCATAATGGTAAACTGACATTGAAGGCTTGTAATGGCCCAGGTTTTTGATCTCCATCATGCCCCATATGAATGCCCCAGTCAACTGAGGCACGAATCAATTGTAATCTACCATCATGAATCCACTCTGACCACCCTTCGGGGTCTTCGTCCATATGTTTCTTCATTTCTTTCTGTTGACCCATGTCAACTCTCGTCATACTTGAAATTGCAACTAAATCCCTATTCTTTGGTACTACAACCGCAAACATGTGACCTTGAGGGCCTTGAGGATATTTGATTAAAATATGAGCGACGGCCCTAGGATCTTCTTGTTCTTTCACAATCAATCGTTCATCGCTAAGCCACTTTCGCACAGTGGCCGCTACATCAACAGGCGTCACAAATAGGCCAATCATTCATCCCGTTTGAAGCAAACCCAAAAAAAACTATATTTTCCTAATTTCTTGGGCTAAAATTTTCATTAAGCCTTTCAGGTTTTGTCGATCTGCTTTAGACACTGTTCGTCTTCTAACAAAATTACGTAAGTATGTGTAATCATCCCAAGCTAAAGAGCCTAATTTACCAGATAACCAAAACGCTGGGAAACATACCAACCAAAAAATACCGATTGCTAAGATATTGAATAACGGCCCCGAGCCAAAAATCTCTGTCCAATTAAAACCAACTAAACTGGATATATTTGTTTCTTGGAAGTATCCTATTAAGACAATAATTGTTGCTGCTAATGGCCAAATAATTAGTGATCCAAACATAGATGCTAAGAATTGATAAGATGTTCTAGCATCTATCCCCTCGTCTGTTGAGTCGCCAAGCATTCTTCCGAGTACTACTTGAGGGCCTAATGACAATAAAAATAAAGGAACCAGTAAAAGGAATGCTGAACTTCTTATTAGAGACAATGGCAAATGAGCAATATTAGCAAATCTCAGGTCAGTCCCTTCAGAGTCTAAATCACGACCGTCTAAACCGTTTTGATGAAGGATTTTTGAAGCACTAATTGCGGGTTTGATAATATCATGGTCTATAGGGTTAGGTTTTGGCTCATCGTTTACAACTGACGACTTTGGCTCGACAAGTATGTCTCTTATCTCCCGTGCAGCTAGTACTTCTTCTCTCCATGATTTTGGTTGGTTTCCGATTATTCTTCTGCTAATATGGCCCAATAAATGTATAGCTCTATATTCTTCCCATTCTGCAACATTAGGAGTCAATGGTTCCATTTCCAATCTCAATCTATCCCTCAGACTAAATACACTTTCAGCCGGAGGTTCTGACCAACCACCTTTGGCTACTGCTTCGATTAATTCATCTGGTATGTCAGATTTGGAAATTTGAATGGGTTCCCCATATTCAACCCAAACATCGGTGCGGAAATATTCTCTAACTCGAAAATGAAGTCCTATAGGTACTAAAGCAGGGAGTTCCTTTTCTAGCGAGTAGGCAAGCGCACCTGCTGCTAAAACAGTCCTGACGGGCCCTGTTCTAAATCTTAACATGTAAGAATTATTATGACTAGTTCCTTCTGGAAATAAAACACAACCAAAACCATGAGCGATTCCTGAGGATAGTGTGAGTAGAGAACGACCGTTTAGGAAATTTGCTTCTTCTTCCGAACACCCTCCGCGTAATAATTCTGCCTTTCGAACAACTGGTTGAACAGCCATTTTTCGAGTCCACCATCCTAGCATAGGCCTAGTGACCAGATCATGTCTGGCGCCGAAGACGAAATATTTAGGGTGGTTCAAAGTAATCTCAAGTGCGTCTAATATTCCATTTGTATGCCATGCGCAACAAAGAGTTCCGCGATCAATTGGAATGCTGTTTTGCCCAGATGTTTCACGAGTTCTAAATTGTACTGCACTAATTCTTCTGCATATCCAATAAAGTATTTTTGTCCATAAATATGAACCTGGAGTAGAACCTGAGTATGTAGGCATGGGAGTATCGAGTAATTTGGTCATTTTCATGTTCTTAGCCGATTTAGAAAGATATGGTAATGCATCTCCCCTATGATCTAAAACTCCATCATTCAATTCATCTGGGTCAGGATGTTTCATTGTACTCCCCCCTTAAGTTAGATGCTAAAATATCTAAAGATTGGTGGTCTGCAACTCCATCAAAAGATTGGGTTTTTGGCCACATTGACATCAATGTCAATCCTCCATCGCCACGAGTTCTTGGAATAACATGTATATGGACATGAGGCACTTCTTGACCAGCCATCTCACCATCATGAACACATACGGTGAAATCTTCTGTTTGGAAATGTTTTGATAATATAGATTGAACTTTTTTTAATCCGATGAATAGGCCCGAAACCTCATCATCAGAAAGTTCTGAAATGCGCCTAACTCCGCGTTTGGGAACTACTAATGTATGCCCCTCTCGGCGCGGAAAGATATCCAAAAATGCGAACCAAGAAGTGCCCTCTGAAACTTTGTGACAAGGGATGTCTCCTGCGATAATTCGCTCAAACAAAGTTCCTCCGCTCATATACAAGCCAAAGCAAGGGGGTTTTTGATATCTCACTGTGGAGTTAGAATCCAATTCCCAGTCTCACTCTTTCTTAGTGCTAGAGTCCCAATTTGGCCATCGCTATCAACGGTTATGTGATGCAATAAATCCGCATCCTGCTCTTGGAAGTCATTTCTTTGATGAAGTCCTCTACTTTCGTTTCTTGCTAAACTAGCCTTCACTGCACAAATCAACAATCTTATGCCAGCCTGTGTTTGGTTCATTGATAGCATGTTAGTATTAGCAATCAATGATTCTTGATCCAAATGTATTGATTCTGCGAGATTTGATAATTCTTCCAATGAAACAATAAACCGACTATAAGATTCTGAATCATTATCGCTATTTACGTAATTCAACGCAATATCCCTAAGTTTACTTGAAACTAGACCGACTCTAACAACACTTTCATCTGTATCTTTATCAGTAAAGCGAGATTGATGGTTGGAAATTGCTATTTCTAGAGATTCTTGGATGAGATTTGATCCAGAAAATTTGTTTCCTTTAGACCATTCTCCGGCGTGCTGGCCTGCAGATTTCCCACCTGCAAGTGAATCAAGTAACCGATTTCCCTGTAATAATCCTGCTCCATGAAGTCCTGAACATGCGGCATCTCCTGCTGAATACAATCCAGTAAACCATCGTGACCATTTACCAATAACTACTCTACCATGCTCATCGACAGGCAAACCGCCAAGTGTTACATCAACTTGGTTTTCAAGAGCAACGGTTTGTTTTGAAATATCTATGCCTGTTCTCTGTTTTACATTTCTAAAAATAGAATTCCACCATTTCGCTTGCTCCCCCATCTCTCTAGCGTCTAGGACAACTGTTCCCGAATTATCCAGAGCATTACATATTTCCATAATATTGTCACTCTCAATCGGAGTTCCGTCTACATGGTGAATTGTTGCCCCGGAATTTAACATTCCTAATGGTAAAATCATGTTAGTATCTTTAACAGAAAGAGGAGATTTGGATATAAATTCCATCCCTCTCAATGGAACTCCTGAGCGAAGTGCTAAGTCCATACCAAGATTTGATTTGCCATTGGTGAAAACCTCTTCAAAACCACCATCCGCGATAATTAGTGATTTACACTGGATAGCAACAAAGTTTCCATTTACTAAATCGGCTGAGATTACTCCGCATACGCTGTTGTTATTGTGTACGATAGATACTGGTAATTGGTCGCCCCTACGAACTACGCCATGTTTCATACATTGCTCTTCTAGTACTTGTTGAATCTCCCTACCCATTCCATCTCCAGAATTCACTATTCTAGGTTTCGAATGACCTATGCCCCTTTGTGCTATTGGCAACCCTTTGGCATCACGCTGGAAAATAACTCCCCAGCGCTCTAATAAGTCCATTTCTTTTATTGCCTGACTAGTTCTAATTGAAACTATATCTTGGTCACATAGGTAAGACCCTGTTAGTATCGTATCTTCTCTATGCCCCTTGTTATTTGATTCTTGAATTGCCGAAGATAGTCCATCTGAAGCATATGAGCTTCCCTCGCCAAGAGCATTAGGGGAAATCATCAGAGTTTGCGCCCCTTCCTTAGCGGCAGATGCCGCTGAACGCAATGCAGCGGGGCCATCGCCTATGACTAATACATCCCATGCTTCCAACTTCATTCACCCGTTGGGATGAGCCAAACATCGGTCGGCAATAAGTAAAGCGCTTCATTGACTTTCTCCGCTTAAGAAAATTCTACAATTGGTATAGTTAATTCACCAATTTTTCTAGCCTTTTCTAAGCGTTTGATTCTTTCACGGGTGTTATCAGAAGAATTGGATTCCACGAATGTTGTCAAAACCTGCGATTCAAGTATAATGCCTTCATCGTCTCTCAAAATAACTTGGATATCTGAGCGGCCACGGAATTTTCGGTTCCATGCCACATTAATCCACAAAACTACCCCCTTCTCTAAGTACCTAGGAATCCAATCCAAAGCATCTTCATCTGTTGAATTAGATAGTTTGATCTCCTGGCGCGGGGGTGGGCAGGGTTTCAACTCAAATCTGTGATCTCGAGACTTTGGCTCCCCATTAGGAACCAAAACCTCAACTTTAACATGTCTTGATTCGAACGTTTGATTATTTAGAGAAATGAATAAGTTAGCCGAACCATCTATACTTTTGTCTTCAATGGCAGCGTCCATTCTCCACTTCGCTCTGATCAATTCTGGTTTTCCTGAAAGTAAATCGTTTTGTAATCTGTCCAAAAGGTAGAATGCGCTGGGCTGCCAAGCTTTAGCATGTGAAATCAATCGTTGTAACGTTCGCCAATTAAACCTGTTATCTGCGGTTAACAAAATCTTTTTCACCGAATCTCTCTTCATGAAAACAGATAATTCCTCTGGCACTCTATGTGTCTTCAAAATGTCTTCATTATGAAGATACAATATATACAATAGTCTCTCCAAAGCTTGTCTTTTATCATATCCCGGTATCAAGGATTTCTCAAAATCTTTTTTCCAATCATTCCATTCCAGATATAAATCAGGATCTAAATGTGTTACAAGTAAATCTCCAAGAATACTTCCTAATTGTGTGGGGTGGTGTGTAGGAGAATGGAATACTAAATTAGGGAATTTATCTCCTAACTGGCGAACATAATCCAAAGTGTGTTGCGCATGGAAAGTGTACAAGAATCCTGAACTCATTGCTATAATCAGTGCTAAATTCCATGCCACTGAACCTGGAGGAGGAGATAACGATAATAGCATCAGTCCTAATGATAACCCAATTAAAACGGTACTAATTAGATTATTTCGTCTATGATCTTTGAGTCCGTCTAGGATTCTGTCCATTCCTGGTTGTACTCTAAGCGCATGTTTACTACCGTTGCTAAATCCACCTTGCTCCCTTAGAGATAGTCTTGCTTGCATTGCGTGCCATGCAGATTCGCTAGCAATTATACTTGGCAGGGTTGCAAGTAAAATTGGTACAGGTAATAAAAAAACTAAATTTGTATTCTGTGAAATTTGTTGTGGAAATAATACTCCTAGGAGTGAAAAGAAAGCTAATGTCAAACCTGCGATAGAGCGCCATAAAAGTAGAAATTTGTTACGAGTAATGTTGCCAACCAATTGACGTCTTTGTTCTAACCTCTCCCACTGTTGACGAGTATGTTCTAACGGGTCTTCGATTCTCTCAAACCCGTGCCCATAAGGGTCGGGTAATTCGAGACTTCGAAAGTCCTCGGAACTGTTACTCTTAGCCATCTTAACAATACCGCTCACAAGGTCCTAGACTTTACTTCTTGCCTTAAAATTAGAAATAAAACTGTAAAACGGGCGCAGCAGGATTTGAACCCGCGATCTTCGGCTTAGGAGGCCGATGCATTATCCAACTATGCTACACGCCCAAACGACCCAGTGAAGTTCATGTCATGAGCATTACGATTATTGTTTTGCGATTTCAGCAACATCCATCAAGAATTTTTCTAACTCAATCCGTGGTTGAGAGGTTTTCTGGATAGCAACCTCGCACACTGCTAGTGATATTATTAATTTTGAAAGTTCGGTGTCGATTAAATGTAATCTTCCCTCGGTCAATAACTTATGCAAATGCTTGACAATATCTTCAGCCTCAAGACTTTGCTTATCCATTATTTGATCTAATACTCCCATTGCGCCCTTCAAAACCCTAGTATTTCTATTGCCAATCTTCTCCCACTTCCAATCGTGCACTCTGCCTCTCATTGCTTCTTCCAGCATCAGTTGTATCTCTCTATGCGATGAAGATGATATCACATCTTGAAGATTTTTTCTAGAATCTAACATGCCTCTGAGACTTAGAACTTCTAACAGAAATATTGCCTTACGGACATTTCCATTCGCAACATGAGCAATATCTCCTAGCATACCTCTGGCTGGACTCAAATTCTCTTGTTCTGAAATCTTGTTCAATAGAGATTCTACATCTTGACGATTTGTTCTAGGCACCCGTATATGTTGAGTTCTGCTCCTTAGGGCTTCAATTAATCTTGAAGGTGTAGTTGTAGTAAAGATAAATCTTGCACTAATACTGCTCTTTTCCATCATTCTTCTTAGATATGACTGCCTGATATTGCCTAAGTAATCGGCGTCTTCGATGACTATTATTCTTGAGATAGGTGTGCTTTGTGAGGTTTTTTGCGATTCAAAACCCGCAGGTGGTCCTTTATCATCTCGTACTTTTACTAGGCTTGAATCATATGCATCTAGGCTTGTTCTACCGGCTAAAGTATCTTTTGATGTTGTTCCTTCAGGGCGTAAAAATGACTCAAATTTACTCATCGCTCCACTGGTCCTAGAGAGGTCCTTTGCATTTAGAACGTGGGTTGTAGACTTGTATGATGGTCCCAAAATCTGTCTTGCAATAAGCCTCCATATTGCAGTTTTACCAACGCCCGTTGGCCCTGAAATAATTAAATGCGGTGGATTGGCCTGTAACGAAACCTTTTCTATGCTACTTATTATCTGCTTGGGCAATAATAAATCTTGGAAAAGAAAGGGAGACTTTGTCTCTAACCAAGATGGCATATTGAGTGTTGTATGTCGAAGGTCTTTCAACCCTGCGCGCAACTATTTTCACTCAGCAGGGAGTCTCTTTGTGCTTGAGTTCCTTCGTAACTTCATAAAGACGCGGGATCCGCATGCCTTACAACTAATTCCATTACGCTCTCTGTGGAACGATTCTATACTTCCACATACCGCACACTTATAGTCAACTAGCTCTACCATTTAGTCCAACTCCAGTCGACCCGACTAAGCACTCTTTCTTAACCTGTCCGACGCGAAATT
>MDTA01193183.1_pt1 | contig 16219 bp, 13 predicted proteins | sample 811151 | NCBI WGS metagenome assembly MDTA01 (sample SAMN05326648, study PRJNA326480) | marine metagenome | isolation source: seawater | place: Indian Ocean: South | collected 2010 | reverse complement strand
GCGTCGTCGAGCGGTCGAGTGACGTCGCCGCGCGATCGGGGCCGATCCCGATCGGATCTTTGGGTTTATTCGTATGCACGCGTGTGGTCTCTCGAGGGACGAGTGTTCGTAGTGGAGAGGTATAGAAGCCCGTGTACAGTGTCACGTGTGCGCACATCACGTGTGTGTGTGCTATATGGACGAAACCGTACGTGTATACGTGATTGGCGCACATCTTCGGACATATGGAGTTCGTGCATGCATGCATGCATGCATGCATTCGCGACCGACGTCGACATTTCGCGTCCGCACTCGCGCGTCTCGTCCGTCCTCGCGCTCGAGACCCGATCGACGTCGTCGCGCGAGTCGGTTCGAGACGTCGAGCGCGTCGACGCGAGGAATCGAGGGAGAGCGTCGCGCGCGCGCGCTCGGGATCCATTCCATTCATTCGTCCCGGCGGTGCGTCGAGACAATTCTTCTGGATTTTCCGGAAAACGCGCCGGGTGGACGCGCGCGAGCGATGAGCGGCGGCGTGAGCGATTCCGTGGAGGATTTACACCCGATCGCCGAGCGCGTCGGGTGGTCGTTCGGGAAGGAGGCGACGAGGACGACGGAGACGAAGGAGGATTACGCGGCGGCGGCGCCGGGGAGACGCGAAGGCGACGACGCCGAGGCGTCTCGTCGTGCGGGCTCGAGCGCGTCTCTGAGCGCGTCGAGCACGCACTTGGAATTGGAGGAAGTGGCGGAACGGTTCGCGGCGCTGAGTCCGTGGGCGGTGAAGGCGGATGAGGAGGCGGCGAGCGCGAGGGCGACGAGCGCGAGGGAGCGGGACGCGCTCGAGCCGCTCTTGCGAGAAAATCCGGACAGGTTTTGTTTGTTTCCGATCAAGCATCGGAAGGTGTGGGAGATGTATAAGAAGGCGGAGGCGAGCTTTTGGACGGCGGAGGAAGTGGATCTGACGTACGATTATAGGGATTGGATCACGCTCAACGATAACGAACAACACTTCATATCGCACGTGTTGGCGTTTTTCGCGGCGAGCGACGGCATCGTGTTGGAGAATTTGTGCTCTCGTTTCATGACGGACGTGCAATTGCCCGAGGCGAGATCTTTCTATGGGTTTCAGTTGGCGATCGAGAACATTCACAGCGAGATGTACTCGTTGCTTCTCGACACGTACATCAAGGACTCGGCGAAGAAGAAGGATTTGTTTCGCGCCATTCACACGGTGCCCACCGTGGCGAAGAAGGCTGATTGGGCAATTCGATGGATCGGCAGCGACGCGAGCTTCGCCGAACGTCTCGTCGGGTTCGCGTGCGTGGAGGGGATTTTCTTTAGTGGTTCATTCTGTGCTATCTTCTGGCTGAAAAAGCGAGGATTGATGCGCGGTTTGACGTTTTCCAACGAGCTCATCAGCCGCGATGAAGGATTACACTGCGACTTTGCGTGTTTGCTGTACGGCATGCTGGAGAACCCGCTTCCCGAGAACCTACTACATGAGATCGTCGGTGAAGCGGTCAAGATTGAGAAGGAGTTCGTGTGCGATGCGCTGAGTTGTGCCCTCGTCGGCATGAACGCCAACTTGATGAGCACGTACATTGAATTCGTCGCCGACCGACTCCTCGTGCAGCTCGGAGCGTCCAAGCTTTACCAAGCGGTGAACCCGTTCGACTGGATGGAACTTATTTCTCTCCAGGGTAAGGCTAACTTCTTCGAGCATCGCGTCGATCAGTATCAGAAGGCTGGCGTCATGCACACCGCCGAGGATAACCACGCCTTTCGCACGGATTGCGATTTTTAACGTAGAAACCGACTTGTAAGGACACGACCATGAATTGTTTTTTCACATCTCAATTGGCTTTGCATTAAATCATAGGTAACGGTGGCTAATATCGTCGGGTATCGGGTTTTGGCGTCTAAGCTCCAAGGATGGAGTTCTCCTTCTTCAAGAGCTTGGACACCTTCATTTGACCTGCGAGCGCCTTGAACGCGAGCAAGCCCGCCGCGCCGAACGCACATTGCGCGTAGAGCGTGAGGCTGCTCACGTACAAGACAACACCGACGTTCGTGCAGCAAGCGGCAAGGATGGCGTTGATGGTGACACCTTGCATGATAGCCATACGATCGAGCGCACGCTCGGCTTCGAGAGCGCGAACGCGAATTTTGAGCTTGCCGGTCTCAATGCGACGAACAATATCTGCGATGTCGTAAATGGCATCCGGACCCTTGAAGAGGTTGACGAGTGCCTTGGTTTGACGATCAGCGCGACGCAACCATTCACGCTGCGCCGTCACAACTTGCGGCGGCAACGAGTTCGGGTTGGCTTCAATGAGCAAGTTGCGCGCGTACGGCGCCGCGATTTCGGAAATGTCGAACTTCTTGTTGAGCGTCTTTCCGATGCCGTCCAAGACGGAGAACGCTCGCTGCGAGTGGATAAAATCGCGTGTATTGGTCAGTTTCTGATTCTTTTTCGCGAGACGTCATCTTCGCGTCTCTCGAAATGTGTATGCTCAGAGAAACCACATTGCTGTAAGTAATCAACACTACCGAGCCGAGACCCAGAAAACATTCATCGAGTAAAGTTATCTAGATAGCGTTTTCTCATCATCGCAAACACGTCTCGCAAGATCGCGGTGACGTCGAGAATTCGAGCGCGCGCGAACGAATACTTACCACCACGAACGTAAACTCAGCCGGGAAACGGAACGGTTGGTCCTTGCTCACCACCAACAAATCTTCACCAATGTTTGACAAAATGCGTTTGCGCACTTCCTTCTTCTCCTCCTTGGTGCGCGGAGCCTTGAACTCGGACTCGTAATCGTCCTTGTTCTCTTCGCGAGCCTTGGCTTGTTGGTTGATACGTTGATCGAATTGCGTCAAGAAGAAGTCAGCCGTGCGCTTCACCGCGGTGAGGTCAGCCCCTGTGTCCACAAGCACGCCCATCTTCGTCAAAGCCTTGACGGCGCTGTCGCTTTGACCCTCGTAGGTGGCGTAGAACAAATCTAACAAACCGTCGCGAGTCTGACCAGGGATGCGACCCATCATACCGTAATCATATACAACTAATCGTCCCTTCCCTTCCGGATCGCCCTTGTCGACGGCGACGTTACCCGGGTGCGGATCGGCGTGGAAGAAGCCGAATCGCAACACTTGTTGCAAGTAGGCCTCGACGGCGAGACGAGCCATGCGATCCGGGTCGATACCCATCGATTTGATGGCTTCGACGTCGTTAATCTTCGTCGCCGGCGCGTACTCCATGCACAGCGTGCGTCTCTTCGTGAAGTCCCAGAAAATTCTGGGAACCTTGATCCAGTCAGAACCGGCGAATTGGTTTCTGAATTCTTCCGCATTCTTCGCCTCGTTCGTGTAATCGACTTCATCGTACAGCACACGAGCGGTTTCATCGAAAATGGCCACCCAGTCACGCTTGGCGCCATCGTTCTTCGGGTCCACCTTTTGCAACCACTTGGCGATGACGCGCAAGTTCTTGAGGTCGATGTCGAAAATTTCCTTGAGTCCCGGCCGCTGAACCTTAATAATCACTTGTTCGCCGGTCGCCTTCATCTGCGCGCGGTGAACTTGCCCCAAAGAGGCCGCCGCAAGCGGGGTGTCTTGGAAGTTGTCGAAGAAGGACTCAACCGGACCGCCGAGCTCTTCGTCAAGAATTTCCTTGGCGAGCGACGTCGGGAACGGCGGCACGCGATCTTGGAGCTTTTCGAGCTCGCGGATGAACTGCGGGCTCAACACATCGACACGAGTGGAGAACTGCTGACCAACCTTGATGAAGGTCGGTCCGAGTCTGAGCAAACCGAGTCGCAACCAGTTCGCCAGTCGCTCGAGTCGCGCCACGCGCTTCTCTTCGGTGTACCCCCCCTTGTACGACCACTTCACGCCGATGAACACCCGTCTGAACACGAAAGCCACGACAAAGCTCCAAATCTCAAACGTACGCGCGATCGTGCCCACAGACTTCAATCGCTCGATGTTCAGCGGCGGTTCGGACACGACGATTCCCTCGTAATCGCCCTCATCCGCCGTCTTTGTGCTCTCGAACCCCTTCTTTTCCTTTTTCGCCTCCACGACGACTCCACCGTCCACATTTCCGTCCTCATCAACGCTCGCTAACGTCTTCTCCAACGTCAACAACGTTTCGCTCTTGCACTCCTCGTCCTCGAGACACTTTTCAATCTCATCCGCGCTCGCCGATTCCCCCTCGCCCTTGCTCGCGCTTATCGTGCTCGTCGCCGCGTGTCGCTTCTTTCTCGCCTGCCCGCGTCCACCGACGGGGATGTGCATCAAGCACAGAGACCCCACGCGTCGATCGCACGGTCGCACGCGCATCGTCAGCCGCGCGCCTTCCCATCCATCCGTTCGGACATTTCGGATAATTCTTTCGCCTCGGCGTCCCGGCACCGTCGGCGCCACCGGTCGCGTCGTCGTCGCGGTCGTCGTCGGTCGCGTCGATCGCGGCGCGAAGACGCGCGCGGGCGTCGCCATCGCGCTCATCTGCTCGAGCGCGCGCGGAATCGACCGTGAGTGCGGACGACGACGACGACGTAATCGCCCGTGGGCGGCGGGGACGACCTAGATGTTTGGAGGGTCGTGACTCAAGGCGAGGGACGCATCGATGACGTCCTCGGGAGGGCGTCTTATCTCTCGCCGCGCGTCTCTCGGACCGCCGAGGCGGCGCGGACGGGAAGACGCGATGCGCGCGGGTGAACGGGGACGCGAGGGCGAGAGAGATGTGAAGCGTGATGAATGCGTCGTGTGCATGTGTCGTGTGCGTGGACCGTGTCGTGCGCGTCTGGTCGAGGCGTCGCGAAGACGGGGCGAGGGACGCGAGGCTACATGTTTCGAGCGAGCTCGAGGAGCATGGATTTGACCCCGCCGCGCTCGTGGACGGCGCAACGGGCGGCGGTGATGTCGGCTTCGACGCGACGCTTTTTGACGTCGAGTTTGGCGATGGTCTTCTTGACGTCGGAGGCGAGCGCGGCGTCGAGGGCGGCGAGCTCCTCGTCGAAGCGCGCGGCGTCGGCGACGGCGGCGCGTTTGTTCGAGTTGAATTCGTCGTACGCGACGCGGAGGGCGGACTTGTAGTCTGCGGCCAGGTTGTTGATTTTTGAAGCGATCGCCTTGGACTCTTGGGCGCGAGCGGTGGCGCGTTGGTGGATGGAGCGAGAGTAGCCGTCGTAGTCTTTTTCGATTTTCGAGGAAAGTTTGCGGCTGACGGCGTCCGCTTCCAATCTGAATTCATTCACGAGAGAGTCGATGCGTTCTTGCGCGATACGACGATTTCTTTCGACGATGGACTGCATCATGTCTTGGAAACCAGCCATGTCATCGTCACCCATGCCGGCGAGACTTTTCATCGGCGTGTGCGAAACTCGCGCCTTTTTGCGAGGCTTGTCGCCGCTCAGGAGCGGAGAAACATCGTCTGATCCATTGAGAAGGGCAGAGAGTGGAGTGTCGTCGGTCATGCGAGTCGTGTTTGCATCATCATCGTCATCAAAGTTCAAAGTATCCGTCGTGATTGTCGTCGTGAGCGTCTTCGTCTTCGTTTCTTGCAGCACTTCCGCTCGCTTCTTCCAATCGACCACGCTGTCGTAAACATTCTTCTTCTCACGATTCTTATCAAACGACTTGAGAATTCCCGCCTTGTTTCCCGTCTTGGGAACTTGAATCGAAGCCGCAGGTGTTTTGAACACCGACTTTCCAGCTGGAGGACGGGTGCGACGCAAGTTGTCGACGACTCGTTGCAGTTCGGCGCGCTGCGTCTTCGTCGTACCCTTCGCCTTGATCATCTTCATCAGAGCCGGGATATCTTCGGCCGTCCAACCTTCATCGCTTCCATCCGTGTCTTCGTTTTCTTCATCGCTCTCATCATCGTCTTCATCCGTGGGCTTCGGAGAATATCTGAGCTTGCGCGCGGCTTCCCGCAACTTCGTCGACGACGGCGGCGGCGCGAATCGCAACGGTGAAGACGACGGCGAAGACTCGGGCTCTTCAGCGAGTTCAGACAATTCATGCACGGCATTCATTTGTTCATTTAGTTTTTTAATCCCGTCTTGCTTCGCTTTACGCTTGGGCATCCGTCGAGACGCTTGCACCTTTGAAGTCGCGACCGGCTTTGGTTCTTCATCTTCAGACTCGGTGTCGTCGTCAGACTCTGTGCGTATCGCCGCGGCTTTACCACCAGTTTTGCGTGGAGCTCGCTTCGGCTTCGGCTTGAGGCCCGCTTTCCGTTTCATCGCCACCGGAGTTGGCTCCACCGGCGACAATTCAGGTTCTGCAGATTCAGACTCAGACAGTAAGTCGACGTCGAGCAATCCCACAGACATTTTCTTTGTCGGCAATTTCACATTCGCCACAAAGACCTGAACGACTTCGCTGTGCTTGGAAATTCGAAATAACTGCTCGAGAACGCCCGGGATGCTGTTCGCGTGAAACTCAATTTGAATCCATTCATCATTTTTCACGTCGAATGGATCATCCACGGCGAGACCGAGGGGCTTCTCACGAATGCCGATGTGCGCGACGTGATTCTCCGAAAGGTTGAATGATCGAATGTTCGAGTATAAGATATCCACCGGTTCCACGCAAGAATCTTCCAAGCACACGTGCACCGTGAACATTTCCTCTCCGAAATTTATCCAGTTGTCGTGCACGCGCAATCCCTCCATGGTTAAACTTTTCGCTTCAAAAGATTTCACCGTCGCAGCGCTGCCTTGCGCCGCGTTGAAATGGCGCACCAGCGTTTTGAGAGACTTGAACATTTGAGCCGTGTTTTGAATGTTAAACAAATCTTTGAACTGCGAAGAGACGTGCGTGAAGACGGTCGAAGCGGCGTCTTGATCCAGAAGATTCGCCTTGCAGAGGCGAAACAAGATTTCAGTGATATGTTTTTGTGCGGAGAAATCGCCGCACGTCAAGAAGACGCCTTTGAGCGCATGGAGCTTCGTCGTGGAGTCACCGCGTCGACTGCGCTTGACGTGCAAGTCTGGGTACAGAGCGTCTTTGAGCGCACCTGAAGTATCGACGCAACCTTGCGTCACCGATTTCAAGCAAAGAAGTAATTCGCGTCGCATCAACGGCGGAAGTTTTTCAATCACCGCGACGTTGACAGCCGTGTTAACCAAACGTTCCCACTTCGCCTTATCCTTGGCGTCCGCTGAATTCACCAACTGATCCATGATCCACACCACATCCACGAAAATATCGCGCTCAGCCTTGGGCATCGACGAAACATCATGCTCCATAGACGCGCATCGATCGGCCAAGCGTTCAAACACTGTGATTAATTGTTCTCGACACTCATCCGCATCGATCTGATCAAAATCTGCGCAATCGACAATCAAACTCGTCACCGCGCCGATGACGTCCAAATCCCACGCGTCCCGCGGACGCTCCAACTCCTGCAATCGGTCAGTCGATGCGTCGACGTCGATATAGTCGACGCGAATCAAACCCGAACGCGACGTCGAGAGTCGACGCATTGCGCGAGAAAACATCTCGATCTCCGCGATCACGCGAACGCACGCACCTTCAATAAGCACTCACACACCGCTGAGATCCCTCGATCGCTCCCCAAGAACTCCCGCTTCGCCTTTTCGCTCGCTGCGCGCAGCGTCTTCAACAAAACCGCCGCGTTCGCACCATCCGTACTCTTCGCGCGCGTTTCCATCGCTCCCTGCGTTCAAAACGCGCGTCAACGTCAGAGATAATTTTTCTCCCTCGCTCGCGCGTCTCGCGATCGCCCCTCGAGTCTCCCCGCGATCTCGTTCGCGCGTCGTCCGCGTCCTCGCGTTCCGAGACGACCGTCCTCCGTCTCGACGCCTTCACGCACCGCGAGCGTCGCCTTCGACGCGACCATCCTCCCAGCGACTCCACGGAACGATGCGATGTATTTTTCTCTCGCGTCCCGCGCGTCCTCGCGTCCGCGCGCGCGCGATCGGCGCCGATCGGCGTCGTCGTGTGCCGCCTCGCCGATTCGACGTGAGAGGTCGATTCGACTCTCACGTCGAATCGGACGATTGAGCGTTACTTTGAGAAAAACGCTCATCGTACGGGCGCCAGAACGCGACGACGACGCGCGAGGCGCGAGGCGATGGTGACCGCGGCGGTGGAATCGGACGCGTCGGGGACGTATCATCGATTGTTGAATCTCTCCGTCGTCCTCGCGGAGACGCGACCGAACGTGGTGGAGTTGGAGGACGAGGAGCTTCGCGCGTGCGGCGAGGAGGAGGTGCGAAGGTATTACGAATCCGACGGCGCGGAGGTCCCGATAGCGGTGATCGAGCGGCGATGTAAGCAAGCGGGAGGTGGGCGAGCGGTGATGCGGGACGCGAAGGCGATCGGGCTGGAAGACATGGCAGAGAGGTCGGCGCTTAATTCGCACGAAGACGCTGCGCGAGATTATCGAAGACACGTGTTTGCGACGGGCATTCCTTTCCGTGAGGATGGGTTGTTTCCGATCGACGACGGATTGTTGACGTCGTTATCTCTCGATTCGACTCTCAAACCGTTCCAGAAGGCGATACCGGGTCCGGGGCGGGGTACGTTTATCACGTGCGAGTCGTGGGCAGTCGGAAATCAAGCCGCTCAACGCGGTTTGGATTTGCGTTACTTTTACGACGAGGCCACCGCGAAGAGCGGGTACCCAGAGCTCATCGCCGTCGCGCGAGTTGGTGAAGGAGGGTCGATCGGCGTCAGCACGTGGCCGCTCGCGCACGGTGGGTGCATAGAGACGATTCTCGATGAGACCACCGCCGAGCTTGTGAAATGCTTTTGCGCGCCATGTTGCGTCACAGTCGAGCTCAGTGCGAAAATCAAAAAGCCTCTGCCTCTGCACACCACCGTCAAAGTTCACGTCCAAATCAAATCGGTGCAATCCAACGGACTGCGCATTTTCACAATCGCGACCATGACGAACGCCAAGGATGAAATTCTCGCGACGTGCGAAGCCCAGCTCTGCGACGCGGGCATGCTGAATCGCATGCAAGCTCGCGGTTAGCACCGCTCACCAGAAGTCATCTATGTACTATTAAACCTACTTTAACCGATACGTTCCCGGTCGCACTACATTCCCCCCGCTAAAATCACCCGAGCTCGTCGACGGCACGCCGTCCTCCCTTGCCTCGCTAAATGTCTAAATGGTTTGCCGCCATCAGGAGCTCGACCGCATCCTCGCCGTCGATTTAGAGGGAAAGAGAACGAGGAGAGGTGTAAAACAAAGTTGGGATTACATGTATTGTGTGCGTATTGTAAACGACTAAAACAAGAATCAGTACAAGCATGTATCACGTGGTTTCTGCGCGAAATGTCCGAACATGTCCACGGTCGCCGTTTCTTTTCCAGAAACGTCGAGCCATGTCATGGTGATCGAAACAGACAAAACGAGCGCTACATGGACAGATTTAGCAGCCACCGCGGAGACGCAACACCAAGTGGAGCGTGGACTCCTTTTGGATGTTGTAGTCAGCCAAGGTGCGGCCGTCTTCGAGCTGCTTACCCGCGAAGATCAAACGTTGCTGATCCGGCGGAATTCCTATCGAAACAAAACAAACGAGCGCGCATCGTCCTCGTCAGTCACTCATTCACGTTTTCTCTTCGTTTCCCACCCTTCACCGCGCGTTAACCTCACAAACACCCCCTGGGCACCCCGCCTCGCTCGCGCGCCTCCTCGTCTTCTCGGACAATGCGAAAATCCACGACCCGATCCCCCCCCCTCCGCGCGCGCGCACCCCATCTTCACGCCTTCGCGCGTCCGCGTTCGCTCACCGACCACCCCTCGCGTCTCTCAAACCCCACCGCGCGCGCGCTCCCTCGCATTCCACCGCCTCCGCGTCCAGATCTCCCACCCCGCGCGTCGCGTCACACCGATTCGAAATCCACGCACCCTCCTTGTCTTGAATCTTAGCCTTGACGTTATCGATCGTGTCCGAGGACTCCACCTCGAGCGTGATCGTCTTCCCCGTCAGCGTTTTCACGAAAATTTGCATCTCGTCCGTGCGCGCGTCGCGTCGTGCGGCGTCGATTCGCCGTCGATTCCTCGCCTCGTTTGACCGAAGCTTCGATTCGACGTCGACGTTCCGTGTGTCCGATCGTTTTTTTACATAAAATTTTGTGGTGCGGAATCCACGCATTGAAGAGTTTTTGAAGAGGAGATGATACGTTGTAGCTCTCGTGTGGTCGCGTGTGTCGTATTCAAGAAACCTCGAGACTTATGTGTTTGAGAACGAACGATCGACGCGACGGGAGGCGGGCGGGACGGATCGACGCGCGCGCGGGAGACGGCGACGGCGACGCGACGACGAGCGCGGTCGACGCGAAGACGGCGCGAGAGCGTGGGAGAGATCGTGCGTGGTCGCGCGGCGCATGCTGCGACGGACGGCGGTGACTGTGGGAACGGTCGCGCGCGCGGGCGCGGCGACGGGGAGACTCCTCGGAGGTGAACTGGCGAGCGCGACGGCGTCGACTTCGGGCGCGAGGGCGAGCGCGGCGAGCGAGGGGACGTGGAACGCGGGCGTGAACGCCATCTTCGCCAGGTTCGCGTCGAAGAAACAGGGCGGTTCGTCGAATAACGGACGGGATTCGAATCCCAAGTTTTTGGGGCTGAAGAAGGGCAACGGAGAGGTCGTGCGTCCGGGACACATCATAGCGCGCCAGCGAGGGACGAAGTGGCATCCGGGGGTGAACTGCGGGATAGGTAAGGATCACACTTTATTCGCGCTCGTGCAAGGAAAGGTTTTGTTCAGCGACGATAAACTCAAGGGGAGGAAAGTTGTCAACGTGGCGCCGCTCAACAGAGACCATCCGAAGTACATCGAAGGCGTGGCGTGAGACTCGAACGAGATGGTCTTCGGCACCCTTCTCGCGTCGCTGAGCCAGGTTGGGAAAGAGCACGATACCGGTGGGGTGGAATTCTGGCGCGAACCCATGCGCGCGGGATGGCTCATGAAACAAGGCGACGTCATTCGCACGTGGCGCCGCCGCTGGTTCGTCCTCAAGGATGGTAAACTCTTCTGGTTTTTAGATTCCAACGTCACCCCGGCGAGTAAGACCCGAGGCGTCATAGACATGCGTTACTGTCTCTCCAGTACCAGCGCCGTGGACAAGACGGGCAACGAGGCGTCGTTCGAGATCACGTGCATGGGCGAGAGTCACGTCTTCGTCTGCGAGACGGTCGCCGAAAAAGACGCCTGGTTATCCTCCGTCGGCGCGTGCATCGCGCGCGCCTCTCGATCCTTCGCCCGTTAGCCGCACACCATTCGACGCACGTTTTCGCGATTTCAATCACACTAGACATTTATCTTTCACGCGCCGCGTTCACCTCGCCCTTCGCGCCCCGACGCCGCCCGCGCCGCTCGCGAGCCGCGCCGAGCCGCGCGAAAACTCTCCAGAGCTCGCGCGCGCGATCCGTCGTCACAACTGCCCGCGCGCGACGTCCGTCGTCATGCCGCGCGAAACGCGCGCGCGGAAACCTGTATCGTACGCCGATAGCGGTTCGAGCACGCCAGCGTGGATGGTACGCGCGCGCACGCCCGACGATGACGAATCATTCGCGATGTGTCCGTTCAACGGGAAATTTCAAATCCGAGCGACTCGAACGCGTGCGCGCGCGATGGAGACGATCGTGCGACGGCGAGAGGCGGGCGAAGACGTCTTGGTGATGCCGTTCGTCGGTTTGGTCGCGTCATCGCGCGCGTTGGCGCGATGGATGACGCGTGAGACGGCGCGAATGGTGGACGGCGGGCGACGGCGTCTCTAAGTCCCCTGGAGGCGAAGCGCCGGGGCGGGCGGGACTGGCGCGCGTGCGGGAGACCGAGGGGACTGAGAGACGAGAGAGAGCGACGAGAGAGAGACTAACGCGCGTTTATTTCGTTCGGCGACGCAGAAATCCACCAAGGCGTTCACGAAGGAGCCAGAGGCGCGAGAGAGGAGAAAGTCGGCGGGCGGCGCGAAGAAGCCGACGACGCCCAAGCGAGGCAACGAGGCGACGACGACGCCGGCTCGTGGAGCGAAGACGCCGGTGAAGGAGAAAGAAGATGCGGCTCCGGCGGTGAAGAGAGGACGAGGAAGACCGCCGGGGACGACGAAGGCGGCGATGGCGAAGAGAGCTGAGAAGGGTGAGGGGAAGAAGCCGGCGGGCGTATCGAGAAAGGTGAGCGCCATGGCCAAGGCGGCGGCCATCGCGAAGGAAGGTTTGAAGAGACCGGCCAAGTATTATGAATCAAACGAGAGAGGTGATTCGGGACGTAACAAGATTCCCAAGTTAGCATCGGAATCTTCCCCTAGATCTGATATTGATAGTCCGGAGTACGCGCGCGGGCGTCCGACTGAGACGTCGACGCCGCGCGGGAGAGGGCGACCGCCGAAGGATTCAAAGCTTGGCAAGGCGGCGACGGCAGCAGCTGATGTGTTGAACCGATCAAACGGAATGGGACGCGTCAACGACGCCCACGTGCCCCAGTCATCGGCATGGAGCGGGGCGTATCGCATGCTTCAATCTGCACACGAAAAGCTGCAAGCCAAGTACGACCAACTCAAGACGAAGAAGCTTCAAGATCTCATCAACGAGTGCGAGCGTCAGCAGCAAGTATTGATGGATCACGAACGCAAGGCGGACGAACTGGTTCACCATCTTCGCAACGAGGCCGATCGTCAGCGCGACATCGCGTCTCGCGCGGAGGGCGCGAGCGAGAAGGCGTACGCCTTGGAGCGCGAAAACGCCGAGCTGCGAGAAACCGTGTTGGCGTACCAAGGGAAGATGTTACGCATGGAAGAAGAGTTGGAAGCCCTGAGAGCGGGCAGCGCCACGCACGCTGGTGGAAGCGGAAGAGACGATGGTTTCGGCGCGTACGAGCTCGAGGCTCTCACCGGTTTACGTTGGAAAGAAAAGTCCCCCGGCTCTCACCACTTTACGCACGTCGGCACCGGCTTCACCTTCCAACTCAGCGCTTCGGGAGACGAAGACGGCGGATCTTCGGGCGAAGACCCGATGCGTCCGCCGAAACCCGGTCACAAAGTCGCGGACGAGGTCGCGTGCGTGCCCCTCAGTTTCGGCAACATCGAAGGTCTCGTTCCAAACTTTCTCTCCGAGCCCATGGACTTCGACACCGCCGACATGCCAGTCTTCACGTACAAATTACTCCAGGCGCTCCACACCGCCGCGCTTCAGCGCGCGGCGTGAGTTTCCCATCACGCGACGCACGACCCCTTGTGAGTGAACGAACAGCGTTCCGCCCAACATCAGTCCCCCCTCTCGATTCACGATTCGCCAAAGCCATCCTCCGCCCCCCGACCGAGGATGGTGTTCACCTCAGATCTCGACCCGTCGACGACGCGCGCGAGGGCGATGGCGTCCGATACGCCCATGGACGATCTCGACGCCGAGGCGCGCAACGTCTCCGGGCTCATCTTTCAGATGACGACCCACGTGAGCGCGTTCCGACGCTCCGTGGACGTCCTGGGCACCGGCAAGGACACGCGGGAATTGCGGGTGAAATTACACGAACAGCGAGAAAAGCTCGGCGTGATGGCGAGAGACGCGAGCCTGGCGGTGAAGAGATTGGCGCAGGCGGTCACGAATGCGGTGGACGTGGACGACGAGGATAAGGCGGAACACGTGGCGAAGCATCAAAAGTTGGTGAAAGATTTTCACGCCGTGCTCAAAGACTTTCAAAAGGCGCAGAGGACGTGCGCGGAGCGAGAGTCGACGTTTTTGCCGCAAAAGGGCAAGAGCAAGATGAGCTATGGTACCATGGATGAGGAATCGGGCGAGGGTGCGGCGTATCAGGAATCGGAGCAGTTGCTTCAGCAGCAGCAACAGCAGCAAAGGAGCGATTTCGCGCAGGTGGACAGCGAGCTCGAGTACAACAACGCGCTGATTGAGGAACGCGAGCGAGGCATCATGGAGATTCAGCAACAAATCGGTGAGGTGAATGAGATCTTCCAGGATTTAGCAGTTTTAGTGAACGAGCAGGGCGCGATGATTGACGATATCGAAGCGAACATCGTGAGCACGGCAGTGCGCACGAAGGACGCTCAGAAAGAGCTCACGAAGGCGGACAAGTCGCAACGCGCGGCGAGAAACCGTCTGATTTGCATCGTCATCGCTGTGCTGGTGGCACTCATTGTGCTCATCCTATTCTTGCTGCAATGATCTAGCCGCTTGTGTAACATCAACATAACTACTGTAGCAATTCTCTACGTCGGTTAAACAAAGGCTCTGGCCTCTTCTATCGTTTTGAAGCCCGTCGGAATCTTGGGCAGCGCGCGCACCGCCATATTGAATTCATCAATCAGCTTTTTAATCAGCCCGAGCCTAGATTCAGTCAATTTGCGCGGCGCGAAAAAGGTTTGCAATTGAAGACCGCGATCCGCATCCCACTTCGGCGGGGGAGGAATTTCACTGAGCATCATCGGACCATCTTGATATTGCCCTTCGCCGTACGACCGCTTATCAAACTTCCAGATGAATTTTTCGTTTTTGTCGTAGATCTCAGATCCCCATGTGTAATGCAAGATGTACGCTTCGCCGAGTTCCATATCCGCGGGGGGCTGCGCCAGGAGAAGACTCTTAGGACTCGCCTCAAGAACGTGTTCCACGCCCGCGGCGAGGGCAGCGAGATCGTAGGCGTACATGTCTCGAACCCATCCGAGCTCCTTGCGAACGCTCTCGGGAGTTTCCGTTTCGTTGACGAATTGCGCCCACAGAGGCGCGATTTTCCTCAAGTCAATGGTGTTCACGACGGCCGGAGAGTTACCAGTGGGTGGCATCTTGGCCCCGTTTTCAAAGTACTGGGGATAGAGCTTTTTCAAAGTACGTTGTTGCGGATCCATGTAACCGAATTTGAATCCCATGCCTTGTCCCTGCGGTAAGAGAATTTCCGGCGAAGGCGACTTGACGATGATGTGATCCGTCTCCACCATGACGACGTGCGAGCATCGCTCGGAATCCGCCGTGAGTAACCAGTCGCTCACCGCTTTGGATCGATCGGCGACCGGATAATCACACCATCCGTCGCATTTCGTTTGCACGGGATTGACGCGCATGGTCGGAATCTCGTGCATAAGCTCATCGTCGCGTCCTCTATGCAGAATGCGAGTGAATGCCTTCATGATGCCCCCGGGCTCCGCGGCGTGCTTGAGATAACTAGAGTACATGATTCTCGACTGCCAGTTCATATACACGTTTCCGTTGGTTGTCATGATCGTGTGCAGACACTTGGGAAGATCCGTCTTTCCAGTGGCTGGCTTGTATTTTGGCTCGACGTTGTTCTTTGGTAAGTCAAACCATCCCGAGGTCCACTCCACGTGCGCTCCTTCCGCGGCCGGTTTGAGCGCGCTCGGATTTTCATCGTACTTCAACCAGCACGCTTTGCTCTTCTCGCCGTACACCCAGACGGAGCATCTATTTGCGCTGTTTTCGTTCATCTTGGCGCACGACGCGCAGCACGCGGCGGCGTCCGGCTGCGTGTTTCCGTTACCGTCCCTGACGACCGCGCCCCAGAGCTCGGTGTTTTCCTTTCCGTTACAGGTCATGTCCGCATCCTTCGTCGCATCGCGCTTGGGAGCGGCTAAATTCAACAGTAAAGGATCTGAAAACGTCGCGCTCTCCGCTTTGCTCCTCACCGCGCTCGGCGCCTCGTCCGTCGTGACGTCATCCTCGTCCTCCTCAACTCGCGCCGGCCCGTTCTTCCCACTAACCACGGACGCCGCGTCTTTCGCATCCCGCGTCGCCTTCTCCCCGAAAACGTCCTCGGCGTCTCCCGGCGCCGGACGCTTCGCCGCGTCGCCGCCGCCCAACGCCTCCAATCCCTCCGTCACCCCCCGCGCCTTCTCCAACATCGCCTCCGTCTCCACGTCCTCCGCGCGCATTTTCGCTCGAGCCGCCTCCGCGTTCGACTTCGCCGCCTCTCGCTTCGCCTCATCGAGCGCTTCTCGCGTCTCTCGCAGCGTCGCCTCCGTCTTCGTCGCCGCCTCCTTCACCGCCTCCGCGCGCCGCAGTTCCCTCTCCAGCGTCTCCACGCGGTGTTCGTACGTCGCGACTTCACTCATCGCTCGCTGTAACGCCTCATTCGCCTCGTTCGCGCGCGTCCCGCCGCGCACGAGACTCATGAGCGCGCACGCGGTGAGCACGATCGAGACGACGAGCGAGATCTTCGAGCTTTTCGCGCCGTATCCACCCGAGGACGCGCGCGCGCGAACGCCCCGCGACGGGGACGGGTGCCGCCGCATC
>MDTA01174483.1_pt1 | contig 16220 bp, 12 predicted proteins | sample 811151 | NCBI WGS metagenome assembly MDTA01 (sample SAMN05326648, study PRJNA326480) | marine metagenome | isolation source: seawater | place: Indian Ocean: South | collected 2010 | reverse complement strand
CTTATTCAATAATTTCGATGAGGGTATAGTTAAACCTATTCCTCCATAAATAGAAAAAATAGATTCACCAACCCAAACAGGTGATCCCAAAAGATGAAAGTTAACCCCTAATTTAATATCTCCTAATCCGTTACTTGATGTTTCAGGATGGAAATAGTTTAAAATTGAATCAATTGAGGTTGAATCCATATTTTGAGAAAATGGGTTATAATTTGGATCATTAATTACTTTAAATGGGTCATCTCCAGATTTTAATGCCCAAAGAATAGAATAATCTTCATTTTCATTATAATATGTATCATAAACTGAATTAATTTTTTCAAACATAAAAACTGGTATAGAATCTTTAATAGGAGAATTAAAAATATTTTCAAAATTTGTTTTATTATTATTGTGATAATTCAAAAAACCTTCAATATCACCATTCTCAAATTTCATACCATTCCAAGACCATGATTCATTTTTATATGCATTAAAAAACATTGGAATTGAAAGAATAAATGTCGACTTGTTTGAGATTCCGAATTCTATATCATACACTATTTTATTATAATTAAATTTACTATCTGAATTAAGTATTTGACCAATTAGCTGTAAAGAATCATTTCCAAAAAAATTTTCAGTAAAATCAAACAATTCAAAACCCCACCCTTCATTTAAAGATAAAGTATTAAAATCAGTAATTATTTTTTGTACATTTTCAGAAACAGTTATTTCTAAATCACCTAAATCATTTAAATCTTCAAATGAATTTTCATTTTTATGATCAAAATATTTTAAATTAAAATTTTTTAATGTAAAAACTTCTTGAGGTAATCTATTTACTCCATTTGATGATTTCCATTGAGAAATTGATTGTTCGCTATTTACTGAAATTCTCCATACGTTTTTTGGTAAAGTAAAATTTGAAAAAGCATTTAAAAATGATAGAAAAAAAAGAAATATTAATACATTTTTCATCAATTGTATATTAAAAAACGTTTTCTAAATTCATTGAATTTTATTATTTCTTTTGACCATGTAGCAGAAAGTTTATTAATATCTCGTTTTTGAGAAATAAATAATCTTAAATAATTATGACCATACAAATAATCAATATAATTTGAACCTGTCCATTTAAATCTTCGATCTAAATTTGCAACAATTGACAAAATCGAAAGAGCAGTATGCAAAGGGTCGAATTTATCAATATCAATAATCTCTAATTCAACACCATAACATTTTACTCCTCTGTAAAGAGGATTTGAAATCAAAGGAGATAATGAATCAGGGATAAATTCAGTTTTTCTAAAAACTACTCCTCTAAGATTTTTTTTTCTCAATCCGGATATTAATTGATCTGGTACTAGCCAAGGAGAACCTATCAATTGAAATGGTTTTGATGTTCCCTCTCCGAATGAAAGGTTTGTACCCTGAAATAAAGTCATTCCATAAGATAATTTAAGATTTGTAAAATTATTGATGTTTTTCCAATATGGTAAATTCATATCTTTATCTGATAATGATCGGTTCCAGTTTGTCATAGGTAGAATGGATAAATCACATTTCACAGATTGTCTTATCCAACCTGTTTCATTTATCATTAAAGCATATTCTCCTATTGTAAGACCATGTCTAATTGGAACGAGATGATAACCTATAAAAGATTGATATTTTGGCCTTACAACAGGGCCGTCAATAATCATGCCATTTAATGGGTTTGGTCTATCCAACAACAAAACAGGAATGGAATTTGTAGCAGCTGACTCCATAATTTTAGTTAAAGTAGTAATAAGAGTATGAAATCTAATTCCAGTATCTTGAATATCAACCAATATAATATCAATATCAACCAAATCATTTGTTTGAGGAATATATTCATTATTCCACAATCTTTTGATTTTTGAATTAAAAATTATATCAATATTATTTTCAGATGCTTCTATATTTTGATAAGAATTTAAAAGAATACCATATTGTGGGGTAAAAACAGTTTTAATTTGAAAAAAATCTCTATAATCAGCTAACACGTCCAACATGTGTTTTCCACTTCTATCAACTGCAGTTTGATTTGTGAAAATCGCAATTTTCTTATTTTTAATTAAATCAAAATTTCTTTCTATTAAAATATCTAAACCGGTGAATACACCTGGAAGTGACTCCATATTTGGAACATTTATTATTTTAGAATTTTTAAAATTTTGACAGAAAATTAAGTTAAATATTATTATGAAAGAAAAAAATTTGATATTCATTTTGAAAAAAATTTATTTAAAGTAAATGCAAAACTAATCATAATTAAAAAACCTATCAATGTAAATAGTGGCCATGCAATATTTGTAAAGTTGACAATGTAAATCATACTTAGAATAGATGAAATAAAACTTAAAAAAATAAAATTTGTAGGAATTTTCTTTTTTATAAAGTTTAAAACAAAAAAACCAAGCATTCCTCCATAAGTAATTGATGATATTGATAACGCTATTTCAATTAAAGGACCAGTTGTAGAAGTAAAGATTAGTGCGCTAAATGATATTATTAATGCCCATAAAAAAGAAATGAATTTTGAAAATTTAATATTGTAATTATTTGGCATAATATCTTTAATCCAATCCGTCATGGTTGATGAGGATAATGAATTAATTGAAGAACTCAAGGTTGACATTGCAGCTGAAAAAATTGCAGCGATTAAAAAACCTTTCATTCCAGAAGGTATATGATTTATTAAAAATGAAGAAAAAACTTCATTTGCATTAACCTCTTTACCATCATAAAAAACCCAAATACCAACTCCTATGAAGAGAAAAATACTAAATTGTAGAAATGCAATTAAACCACTACCTATTAATGCCTTCCTACTAGAATGAATATTTTTGGAACTTAATAATCTTTGAACCATTAAATGGTCAGTTCCATGAGATGCTAAAGAAAGAAAAATTCCCCCAAAAAAAGAAGTGAAAAAATTATATGGATTTGTAAATGGATTAGAAAATTGTAAAAAAATGAATTTTTCATTTTTGAAACCAGTTGTAATGATTGAATTAATACCACCATCCACATAATTAGATAAATAATATATTGTGAAAAATGCACCTAGAAAATAAATGAAAAATTGTATACTATCTGCCCAAACAACTGATTTGATTCCACCATAAATTGCATACAATAAAGTTGAGAGAGTTATTATAAAAATACAAATGGAATATGACCAATCTGTAATCAAAGACAATGGAATTGCAGTCATGAATAATCTAACACCATCAGCTAAAACTCTTGTTATTTGAAAAATCACAGAGACAAATCTTTGAATATTTCTTCCTAATTTTATTTTTAAAATTTCATATGTTGATTCAATTGAATTATTAAAGTAATGAGGTAATAAATAAATACTAATTAAAATCCTTCCAACAATATATCCCAAAGATAATTGAAGAAATCCAATATTTCCTAAATATGATAAACCAGGTATGCTTAAAAAAGTGAGAACGGAGGTCTCCGTAGCAACAACAGAAAACATTATTAAATACCAAGGAAGTTTTTTTTCTCCGAGAAAATATTCTGAAGTAGAAGCTTGATTTCTTCCATTTATGTAACCAACAGATAATATTATAATAAAATATAAAATTAGTACTAAAAAATCTAAATTTTCCAATTTAATTCAATTTTTTAAGAGTTTGCATTACATCATCATGAAAATTAATCCTAAAATCTCTCATTCCGGGTTTATTCCTTGATGGGTGCACTCTGTTGGTTAGTACAATAATTCCTATTTTTTCATTTGGATCAATCCAAATTGATGTTCCAGTAAATCCAGTATGTCCATAACTTCCATCAGAAAAAAAGTTGCCAGATAAACTACCTTTTTTTGATGGAGTATCCCATCCTAATGCTCGATTTGAATTCTCTGGAAGATTTTGCTTAGCAACAAATTCTGTAATGATATCAGCATTAAAATATCTCTTACCTTCTAAATGTCCACCATTTATCATCATGAGACAAAATCTAGCTAAATCATCAGATGTTGAAAACAATCCAGCATGTCCTGCAACACCCCCTAATTGCCAAGCCCTTTCATCATGAACTACTCCTTTTAATAATCCTCTTTGATAAACCGTATCAATTTCTGTTGGAACAATATCTTTAAAATAACGCTCATCAGGATTAAAAAAAGTGTTTTTCATTTTTAATGGTTTAAAAATATAATCAGAGCACAATTGTTCAAATTTTTTATTAGAAACAATTTCATAAATATTTTTTAATAAAATAGGACCGAAATCACTATAAACATATTCTAAACCAGGTTTATTAATTAATGGTTTATTTATTATTTCTGATAAAATTTTATCTTTCGAATAATCAATTGGAAATGTATCAAATGGCATTAAACCTGAAGAATGAGTTAGAAGATGTCTTATAGTTACTTTATTTTTATTTTCTCCTGAAAATAAAGTAATAAAATCTTTTATAGGCTCATCAAGAGGTAATTTCTTTTGTGCGAATAATTTCATAGCAACTGGCGTTGTGGCAATAACTTTGGTTAAAGAAGCTAAATCATATATAGATTGTGAATGAATCTTATTCTTTTTTTCGTAGGTCTGAAAACCTGATTGAAAGTTTAAGACTTTTTTACCATCTTTTAATACAACAACAGATGCTCCAGGAAAAATTGAATTATTAATTGCTTCATTAATAATTCTTTTAGCACTGGAAAAATCATAAGAATTATAATCTTCTAATAAAGTATTCTTTTTATATCTACTTAATCCTTTTCCCTGAGGAAGGTTTTTAGATAGAGTAACAGGAAGCTTTCCATTTATTTCTTCAGATCCAAAAAGAGCATTAACCATTGCATTCATAGAAATTGAACCGTAGTAATAAGCTAGCAAATATGTTTCTATCGAATCAACATCTTTTAAATATGGTGATCCAAATGAAGTTACAACGATGGGTTTATTTGTTTTTTGCAGTTTTTCAATTAATTTTCTATGCGATGGATCAATTGTATAAGTACCAAGATCTTGAGCAACTCTTATTAAAAGTGATATTATTATTAAATCTGAATTTTCGTAATCACTTATTATTTTATTAATTTCAGAATTTGAAAGACTTTTTGAATAAAAATCAGACTTTACATTTCCATGAAGCCTTGAAATTTTCGATCTATAATTATTAGAAAACTTTAACATTCCTTCATTAGTCGCTAATAACAAATGACCAATATGTTTATTTTTTGATATATCAATAGGAATTAAATTATTTTTATCATTAACTAAGGTAATAGATTTTTTTGCTGATTCAGAAGCAATTCTTTTGTGAGAAAATTTTCCTAATATTTCTCTTGAGTCTTTAAAATCTATTTTTTTATTATTCCATAAATCTAAATCAAATTTTGATTTTAAAATTCTTTTTACAGATTTATTAATTCTCTCTTCAGAAATTCTTCCATTTCTAACGGACTCAATCACCCCTTTAATTGCTGATAAATTATCAATAGGTAGCAAAATAATATCTGAACCCGCTTCAATTGTTTTTATTGCAGCTTCTGCTGACCAATAAGATTCAGTAATACCTCCCATTTCCATTGCATCAGTTACAATTAAACCATCATATTTAAATTCATCTCTAATAATTTTTCCACTTAATTCATATGATAATGTGGCTGGTGTTTTTGTTGAATCCATACTTGGAACTGCTATATGCCCTGTCATTATCATTTTAACATTAGCATCAAGTGACTTTTTAAAAGGTAATAAATCAATTTCTCTGAATTTTTTTTCACTTTTATTAATAATTGGAAGGGTTGTGTGAGAATCAGTTTCAGTATCACCATGTCCAGGGAAATGTTTGATACAAGCAATAATGCCATTATCCTGACATCCTTTAATAAATTCAGAAGAATACTTTGTTACTATTTCGGGAGTGTCACCATATGATCTAAAATTAATTATAGGATTTTTAGGGTTACTATTCACATCAACAACAGGAGCAAATGTAATATGAACACCAAGTGCTCTTGCCTCGATTGCTGTTATTCTACCATGTTCATATGATAATTTAGGATCATTTGTTGCAGACATTGCCATGCTTGATGGAAAAAGTGTAGCACCAGATACTTTTTGACCAACTCCTCTTTCAAAGTCAGCAGCAACTAATAATGGAATTTCAGAGAAACTTTGTAATTCGTTTAAATTAAAAATAGTTCCATGAGCAGATCCAACATAAGTAACAATTCCTCCAATATAATGTTTAATAATCATCTTTTTTATTTCAATAAATCTTGGATCATCATTTCTATAAAAATCTCCTGTATATCTAAGCATAAACATTTGACCAATTTTTTGTTCTAAAGATAATTTATTGACCATTGAATTAACATTGATTGATGATGCAGATAAAAAAATATTAAAAATTAGAATATTTAAAATTATTGTTTTAATCATTTTAAAATTATTTAATAACCTTTTTTGCTCTTTTGTCAGAAATAGAAGTAAATAAATTATAGGGATTAAGGCCTACATCCTCTGCAATAATTTCAATTGGTATATGATTGTTATTATCTTTACCCCAAATTAATACTTTTTCACCTTCTTCTGGTTTATCATTTTCAAAATTAACCATAAATTGATCCATACAAACTCTTCCGCATATTTTATATTTTTTGCCATTCCAACTTACATAGCCCCTTTTAAACCAAGCTCGTGGCATTCCATCAGCAAAACCAACTTGAATAACTCCAATATTTGAAGATTTTGAGGTTTTATATAATCCTCCATAACTTATTGGAGTGTTTTTTTTAACTCTTCTAACCAATACAATTTGACCTTTAAAATTCATCACAGGTTCAATCTTAGGAATTTTTTTCAATGAGCTGGATGGTAATGCACCATAAAGCAACATTCCTACTCTAACTAAATTATAATTAGAATTATCTAAATTTGAAACACCTCCACTATTTGAAATATGAACCCATTTCAAATCTATTTTATTTTTGATATTATTTAAAATATGATCAAATCTTGTTTTTTGTTCAATTGCAAAAGATAAGTCACCCTCATCTGCTGTAGCTAAATGAGTATATATACCTTCTGGAGGTACATTAATTTTTTCAATAAGATCTTCAAAAAATTGTACTGAGCTTTCATATGGAATTCCTAATCTTGTCATTCCTGTATCAATTTTTAAATGATATTTTGGACACTTTTTATATTTTTTTATATTTTCTTTGAAAATATCTAAATCTGAAAACCAAGAAACGTTAACAATTATATTATATTTTATTGCTAGTTTAAATGATTCATTTGACAATCTTTCAAAAATAATAATATCAGTATTGATCCCATTATTTCTTAGTTCAATAGCTTCATCAATTGTAAAAACTGCAAGAAAATTAATTCCCAATGATTCTAAATGTTTTGATATGGGAATTACACCATGACCATAAGCATCTGCTTTAACTACGGCTAATAAAGAAGTTTTACCAATTAACTTCTTAATGTTAAGATAGTTATTTTTTAACCTATCTAAATCTATTTCTATAATAGGTTTAGCCATAATTAGTAAATTTTTTATATTGATTTGGATTAATATTTTCTAAAACAGTTAATCCACCAAAAACAGATTTGTATTCACTTTTAATCCAATTTATATTAACTAATTTTGAAAAAAACAATTTTCTATAAAATTCATTTTTTAAAATTATTGAACCATGAATTCCAATTGTATCAAAAAAATTATTTTTTGATTTTAAATCAGTTAAAATCTCTTTAAGACCTTCACAACCGTCATCACATATTTTATAAGCAATTTCATTTCCCATTTTAGCTAATTTAATGATTTTTGGCGATAAATTAGCTAATACAAATTTGCCTTCATGTCCTAAAGCATAATCTAAAACATCATCAAAATTTTTTTTATTATAATGTTCTTTTACAAGTTCAATTAGTTCATTGCAAAAATTATTTTTAAAAATATTTTTATTTGATATAAGAAAAAGAATAAGAGTTTTTGCAATCCAATATCCACTACCAACATCATTATTTTCAAATCCTAAACCGCCAGATATAATTAATTTTTTATTTTTATTTGAATTAGATATTCCTATACTACCTGTACCTACCAATAATGTGGTTCCTATATTATTACCCCATATCGTTTTATGTGCAAGTTCGGCATCTGAAGTCAATACAATTTTACTATTTCTATAGAAATTTTTAAAAAAACCATTTAAATCATTTTTATATTTTTTATTACTGATTCCAGCTAAGCCTAAAACAATTGATTTAATATCATTTACATTAATATTGTTTAATTCTTGAATTTTTTTTAATTCATCAAATAAATTTTTTAATCCGTCAGATCCATGAAAATTAGGATTGCTACCTGAAGTTGAATATTCATACTTTAATTTTTTTTTAATATCAGCAATTAAAAAATCTGTTTTTGAACCTCCGCCATCAATTGAAATAATTAAATTATTTTGATTCATATTTTTCTAATAAATGAATTTTTAAATCGTTAAAATTGTTAAATACTTTAGTAGAACATCCTAAAATCCATGAACTAGTTTTACTTATAGGAAAATTTAAAATAAGATATACTGGTTTTGAAAAATAATATGCCATTGTTAATTCCCCATGTGTTCCACCACCAAGAATAACAGAATCATCCCATAAACAAATAACATAGTCTGTATCTTCTTTTATAAATGATAAATCCCTGTCAATAATTTTATGAATAACACTATTAAATTTTTTTGGATTTTTATTAATCCAATTTCTATAATTTTTTATTTCGTATTTACTTAAAGTTTTATTTTGAATTTCAACTGGATCTATGACATCATGGTTAAGATTTTCGTTCAACCATTTTTTAATTTTAATTCTCCATAAAGATCCGGAATCTTTTGCATTTTCCATACCCCCTGATAAATAAGCAATCATAAACTATGGTTTTTTGAATATAAATAAATATTTAACATATAATTAATTATTATAAAAAAAAGAACAAAAATTAGAAAAATCATACTATAACTATTTTCAAATAAAATTGATCTTAAAAATTCAACCAATATATATGTTGGAAAAAATTCAATGAATATTTTTAGTGGATCAGGATAAAAACTTATTGGAATCAACCAGCAAGAAAAGAAATAGATAAAAATGATGAATAAAAAAACAAGAATTGAAGATTTTTCAAAATTAAAATTTAATATTCCAAATGTAAAACCAAGATTAGATGAAAGAAGTATATTTAAAATTATAAAAATTGAATAAAAAAAATAAAATTGAATATTAAAAACAGTGCCAATTAATAAGTGTGAAATAATAAAAATTAAAATTGATCTAAGAAATTCAAGTGGAATAATTGACAATATGTAATTAAAAATAAATGAAATTTGAGATGCAGGTGTAATATTAATTTGACTTAATAATTTAGTTTTTTTCATAATTTGTATGTCATTAAATGTAAATAAAAATGAAGATGCAAATGATATTGAAAAAATAATTCCTAATAAAATCCAAGATTCATCTGGAAAATTTTTATAAACAGGTGATTGTGATATCAAAGCAAAACCTATTATAAGAAAGAAAATAATTGGCAATAAAAGAGAAATTATAGTTTCAATTAAAAAATTATGTATAAAAAACTGTATTCTTCTAATTAAAAATGCTTTAAAAATATTCAAAATTTATTCCTGAGTAGAATTTAAAAAAAGAGTATCGAGACCAACTTTACTTATTTGAACATCAATTAAATTATTATTTAAAACTTTTTTTAAAACTTTGAATAGCTCATCTTTATCTTTCCCATAAAATTCAAAAAAATTATTTTCTCTTTTAGATTGAATCAACATGAAATTATTTGAAAGTTCATTAAAAAGTCTATCATTTAAGTTTTTAAACTCTAAAACAAATTTATATAAATTATCAGTTTTATTAACTAATTGTTTGTAAGTACCATCAAGAACAATTTTACCATTACTTAAAAAGATTATTCTTTCATCAATATTATCAATTTCCAAAAGTGTTTGAGTACTATATATTATAGTTTTTTCACCTTTTATTTCATTAATATATTTCCATAGTCTACTTTTAGAATTTAAATCTAATGATATAGTGGGTTCATCTAATAAAATAATTGAAGGATCATGCAATAGAGTTCTTACAAAAATAATTTTTCTTAAAAACCCAAAAGATAATTCGCCAGGAAATTTATATAAAAGGCTTTTTAAGTGAAATTTTTCAGTTAAAAAATCTATTCTTTCAAAAATTTGTTTTTGCTCCATTTCATAAATTCTTCCATGAAACTGTAAATTTTCTAAAATATTTAAATTATCATCTAAATTTATGTATTGTGGCATATAACCAATTTTTAAACGTAATTTTCTATCTCCAGTTGAAATATTATCACCATTGATATAAATTGAACCAAAATCAGGTGATATACCACCTGCAATCATTTTTAGCAATAATGATTTCCCTGAATCATTAGGACCTAAGATAGATGTTATTGTACCTTTTTCAATTCCAAATGATAAACCAGCTAAAATAGATTTATTTTCAACATTCTTACCAATTTTTTTTAATGATATTGATGCTTCCATATTAATGAGCGCTAAGCCAAGAATCTCCAATACCATAATCAATTATTAAAGGGACATCTAACTTCATTGCATTTTCCATTTCAAATAGTACCATTGTTTTTAATTTATCAATCTCATCTTCAGGGGTTTCAAAAATTAATTCATCATGAATCTGTAAAATCATCTTTGATTTAAAATTATTTATTAAAATATTTTTGTGGATAGCTATCATTGCAATTTTAATTAGTTCTGCAGCGGTTCCTTGAATAGGCATATTGATTACTGCTCTTTCAATAGAGCTTCTTATTCTTTGATTATCATTTAAAATATCATAACAATATCTTCTTCTTCCTAATATTGTTTTAACATATTTATTTTTTCTTGCAAAATCTAAGGTATTATTTATATAATTTTTTATTCCTGAATATCTTTCAAAATATGATGAAATTATTTTTTTTGACTCAGCCATTGGTATTCCGAGTTCCTGTGATAATCTATAAGGTCCAGCACCATACATAACTCCAAAATTTACAATTTTTGCAGTTCTTCTCATATCATTTGAAACATTTTCAATTGGGACATTAAATAAATTAGAACTTGTTCTTGCATGAATATCTTCATTATTTAAAAATGCATTAATTAAGTTCTCATCTTTACTCAAATGTGCCATAATTCGTAATTCAATTTGTGAGTAGTCAGCTGAAAAAATTTTCCAACCAGTTTTTTGAGGCACAAATGCATTTCTAATTTCTTTACCATTGTTTGTTCTAATAGGAATATTTTGAAAATTAGGATTACTACTTGATAATCTTCCAGTTGATGTAATAGTTTGGCTAAAAGATGTATGAATTCTTCCAGTATCCTTGTTAATTAATTCTGGTAGAGTATCAACATATGTTGACTTTAATTTTTGAATAGTTCTATACTCTAATATTTTTTTAGGAAGAGGGTGCGTGTTTTTTAAAAATTCAAGCACAGTTACATCTGTAGATCTTTTTTTTACTTGTTTTAATCCTATTTCATCAAATAATATTTCTGAAAGTTGTTTTGGAGAATTAATATTAAACTCTTTTCCTGATATTTTAAAAATTTCTTTAGATAATAAAAGAAGTTTGTTTTCCATCCAAAGAGACATTTTCTTCATCATGTCTTTGTCAACATATACACCATTTAACTCCATGTCAGTTAACACATCAATTAATGGCAATTCAATTTTCTGGAAAAAATCATATAAACCATCATTTAAAATTTTATCATTTAGTTTTTTAACTAATTGCAGACACACATCTGCATCTTCAACAGCATAAAAGGTTATTTCTTCAAGTTTAACATCGTACATTTTTTTTTGATCTTTTCCAACACCAATTAGTTGTGAAATAGGCATCATTTCATAATTGAGATATTCTTGGCTTAAACGATCCAGTTTGTAACTACGTTCTTCAGGTTTAATTAAGTGAGATGCAATCATTGTATCAAATGTAATTGAATTAATATAAATATTGTGTCTTTTAAAAATCAATAAATCATATTTAATATTTTGACCACATTTATGTATTTTTTCATTCTCAAGTATTTCTTTCAACTGTAAAAGAACAGTTTTTAAATCATCTTCACCATTAAAAATATTTTTTTTCTTATTTGGAAATAAAATTGGTATATACCAACCACTATTTTTATTAATAGAAAAACTAAATCCTACAATATCTGCTTCAATTGGATTAACACTAGTAGTTTCCAAATCCAATGAAATTAATTTTGAGTTTTTTAATTCATTAATCATATTACTCAATTTTGAATCATCATCAACAATCAAATAAGATTTTTTTATTTTATTATTTTTTTTGGTTGATTTTGAATAATATAATTCTTTTTTAAACTTATGAAATTCTAACTCATCAAAAATATTAGTAAGTTTTTTTAAGTTAAATTCTTTCAATCTCAAATCTTTAAAGTCAACGTCTAAATCCATATCAGTCTTAATTGTTACTAATTTTTTTGACAAATAAGCTAATTCAGATTCATTTTTTAAAGAGTCTCTTATTTTTTTATTATCTATATCATCTGCGTTTTCTAAAATTTTTTCAAAAGAACCATATTTTTCTAATAATTTTACTGCAGTTTTTACACCTACACCACGTACTCCTGGTACATTATCTGAACTATCTCCCATCAATCCTAACAAATCAACTATTTGAGATGGAGGAACTCCCCATTTTTTTTTCACTTCATCAGGACCATATATAATAGTTGCACCATTTTTGCCTGGAGAATGAAGTTTGATATTAGAATCAACTAATTGCATAAAATCTTTATCGCCACTAATTATTTTGCAATTTAAATTATTTTTCTTCCCCATAATAGCAAGCGTTCCAATGATATCATCTGCCTCAAATCCATTAACTAATAAACTTTTTATATTAAATGATTCAACTAAATCCCATAAAATAGAAAGCTGAGATCTAAGTTCGTCAGGCATTTTTTCACGAGTGGCCTTATATTCAGGATACATCTTGTGTCTGAAAGTTTTCTCTTTTCCATCAAAAACTGCTACAATGTAATCGGGAGAATCTTCTTTAATTAACTTTAATAAAGTGTTTGTAAAACCATAAAGAGCACTAGTATGTTGACCTTTTGTATTAATTAGTGGATTTCTAATTAAGGCAAAATGGGATCTATATAGAAGTGCATAACCGTCAATGAGATAAAAATTATTTTTTTTTATTTTTTTCATTAATGAATTAGATTTTACATTTACTTATTTACACAACATAATGTAACTTTATAATAGTTTTAAATAAAAAGATAATTAATTTGGAGAATTTTTATGAGTCAACCATTTACTTTACCCGATTTACCTTATTCACAGGATGCATTAGCACCTACTATATCATCTGATACCATAGGTTTTCATTATGGTAAACATCATGCCGCATATTTTAATATGCTAAATAATCTTGTAAAAGATACGAAATTTGCTGAAATGGAACTTGAACAAGTTGTCAAGGAAAGTTTTGGTAATTCCGAATCCCAAAAAATTTTTAATAATGCAGGTCAAGCATGGAATCACATACTTTATTGGAATCAAATGACACCAGGAGGATCTAAGAATCCATCTGGTAATTTATTATCAATGATTGAAGAAAATTTTGAAACTTTCGATAGATTTAAAGAAGATTTTGTGGTTGCATCTGTGGGTGTTTTTGGTAGCGGTTGGTGTTGGTTAGTACAAAACAATAATAAACTTGAAATATTAGGCACACCAAATGCTGAAAATCCCTTATGTCATAATAAAAACGCATTATTGGGAATTGATGTTTGGGAGCATGCCTATTATTTAGATTATCAAAATGTAAGACCAAATCATGTTAAAGCAGTTTTAGACAATATAATCAACTGGGATTTCGTTGCTGATAGACTAATATAAAATATTTAGAAAGATAGGAGAGAAATCTCCTATCTTTCTAATTTTCTTGATAAAATTACTTTCATTGATGTACCATTTTTTTTTGAAGAAGATTCAACTTTAACTGTTCCTAGTAAAAAATCCTCAACAATTCTTTTTACCATACTTAATCCAATTCCCCATCCTTGTTTTTTACTAGAAAAACCTGGTCTAAATATATTATTCCAATCTTTTTTAGGTATTCCATTACCGTTATCCTTAATCAAAATAACTACATTTTTTAAATCTTTTTTTACTTGTATTAAAATCAAACCTTTTTTGTTAACAATTGAATCAATTGCATTTTTAATTAAATTTTCAATTGACCATTTTAATAATACTAATGAAGTAAAAATTTCAATTTCATTTGATTGAATTTCCAACTTTATTTTTATTTCATCTTTAGGTAATCTTCTTTTAAAATAGTGGGTTAAATCCATTAATAATTTGTTTAAAGAAATTAACTCAAATTTTGGCTTTGAACCAATCTTTGAGAATCTTCTACTTATTTCATTTAATCTATTAACATCAGCTTTCATATCTGGAATTAATTTATTTACATCTTTAGGATGATCATTTAGTCTTTCTATCCAACCCATTAATGATGATACTGGAGTTCCAAGTTGATGAGCTGTTTCTCTAGCCATACCAAACCAAATATTTTGTTTTTCAGCCTTTCTTATTATTTCAAAACCAATGAAACCAAATAAAATAAAAAAACTAACAGCAATAAGTTGTATATATGGTAGAATTTGCAACCTTTTAACAATTAAAGAATCTCCATAATGTAAATAACCAATTTTAAATTTTTTTTCATTATTAATTTTTATTTCAAGAGGTATGGGATTATTTTGATTATTCATTGATAAAATTATTTTTTTCAAATCTTTTTTTGATAAAGTATTTTCATCATTTAAATTTTTCCAAATAACTGGATTTCCTAATGTATCAGACTGAATAATAGGAAATGTTACTTTTTGAATAATTTCACTAAATACAAAATCTAATTCCACATCATTTGATTCTGTTATACCCTTAACAATTAATTCAGCATACAAATTCATAGTTTTTCTACTATCATTCCTTAAACTATTTATTATTGATTGATTATAAAAAAATAAACTGATTATCATAGCCATAGCTATAAAAAACAAAGCGGTTTTAATATTTTTTAATTGTTTATATACCCACATACAAGAAATATATAAAGCGAGGAGTTGTTATGCTATGAAATATAATTAGTATTTTTCATGTATTTTATTATTTGGTCAACTTCATCATCAAGTGTAGAAGTTGATGTGTTTACAGTAATTTCAGCATTCTTGGGTTCTTCATAAGGATCATCAATTCCTGTAAAGTTTTTAATTTCTCCAGATCTAGCTTTTGCATATAGGCCTTTTACATCTCTTTGTTCACACACTTCAATTGGACATTTTACAAAAACTTCAATAAAATTTCCAATTTCTGATCTTGCATATTCTCTTTCAGATAAATAGGGAGAAATAAATGCACACACCACAATGACTCCATGCTTAACTAATTGTTGAGCTACAAATGTAACTCGTTGGATGTTTTTATCTCTATCCTCTTTGCTGAAGCCTAAATCTTTTGTTAGTTTTTGTCTAACGACGTCACCATCTAAAATTTGAACTCTATATCCCATATCAATTAACTTTTCAACTAAAGGAAGAGAGATAGTTGTTTTCCCTGAGCCTGATAACCCAGTAAGCCAAATTGCTACTCCTTTCTCATAATTATTTAATGGAGTTAGTGGTTTATTTTGATTCATTTTTATAATACCTTAATAAAATTTGATTAATTTCCGGACGAGTGAATTCAATAGGCAAATTTTCACCATTCATTAACATTTCACGAACTTTTGTACCACTTAAAAATATTTTGTCTTCATTTTTTGCAATTGAAGTTTTAGAAGTAGACATAGAATTTGTTCGTTTGCAATAAAAAGCATGTTCAAAAAATAATAAATTAATTTTTATGTCATCATGATCAAAATTATCAAATATTTTTTGCGCATCATATGTTCCATAGTAATTTCCAACACCAGCATGATCTCTTCCTACTATAAAATGAGTACATCCATAATTCTGTCTTGTCAAAGCATGAAATACAGCTTCTCTTGGGCCAGCATAACGCATAAACGCAGGATAAACAGCTAGCATTGCATGATTTTCTGGAAAATAATTTTTTAATAAGGAT
>MDTA01016114.1_pt1 | contig 16221 bp, 18 predicted proteins | sample 811151 | NCBI WGS metagenome assembly MDTA01 (sample SAMN05326648, study PRJNA326480) | marine metagenome | isolation source: seawater | place: Indian Ocean: South | collected 2010 | reverse complement strand
TAAAAGGAATTACAAAAATATTATTGATTGATTTAAATTTTATAAATTCAAAAAATATTATAAAAGTAATATTCATTTCAAAAGGACTAGCAAATTTTTACTCATTTAAAAAAATTAATAAGATTATTTTACATGACGCTTGTGAACTGCGCGATTTTTATAAAAAAAAGCCGTCAAAAGTTATTAAAAACATTTATTATATTGGAAGTTTTTATAAAGGAAGAGGAATTGACTTAATAGAAAAACTTGCTTCTAAAATGAAATATTTAAATTTTTATGCATATGGAATGAGAGACGAAAAAAAAAAATCAACTGGAAATCTAAAATTTTTTAAAATCGTAAGTTATTCAAAAGTAGGTAAAATTTTGAAAAAAGCTGATTTATTATTGATGCCATATCAATCTAAAATTTCTATAAATTCAAAAAATTTTGATGATGAAATATCAAAATTTATTTCTCCTTTGAAAATGTTTGAATATTTAGCAACAGGTATACCAATTATTTCCTCAAATATAAAAGTTTTAAGAGAAAAATTAACACATAATCAAAATTGCTTATTAGTAAATAATTTTGAAAATGTAAATGACTGGATTGTAGCAATTAAAGGATTAAAAAATAATTTTTATTTAAGAAAAAAAATTTATTCTGGTGCAATTAAGACAGCATCAAAAAATACTTGGAGAATAAGGGCTAAAAATATAATTAAATGTTATGAAAAATTTTATTCTAGATGATTAAAATTTGTGTTTTAAATAAAGGTTTAAGTCTGAAATGGGGACATAACTTTGGTTATTGGTTTTATCTAAAATATTTTTATCAAGAACTTCTCGAAAATGGATATGAAATCAAGTTTTATAACAACTTGACACAAGAATTTTTTAAATCAGATTTAATAATAATAAATAGTAGAATTTATACCGATACAAAAATTAATTTGGTAAAAAAAAAATTAAATTTGAGATCAAATCATAATTTCTTAGACTCCCTAAAAAAAATATCTAAAAAAAATTCGAATATTATTTGGTTGGATTCTAGTGATAGCGCTGGAAACACGCAATTTGAAGTTTTGCCTTTAGTCAAAAAATATGTAAAAAAACAATTTTATAAAGATAAATCTCTGTACAAAAAAAATTTTTTTAGAAACAGATTTTATTCTGATTATTATCAAAATAATTTTAAGTTAGAAAAAAAAAGCACACAAAAATTTGTAACCTTAGATGATGAATTTTCAAATAAACTTGTTTTAGGTTGGAACATTGGAGTCGGAAATTACTTCGAGTCTTTAAGATATAATAGATTGGCTAAATTTTTTTGTATTCTAAGGGCAATTACATATTCAAATTATAAAGATTTGTTTAGGTATACTCTTGGTTATTATAATCAGACAAAAAAAGAAAATGACGTATTTTTTAAGTTTAATTTAAGAAATAATGAAAATAAAATTTCAATACATTATCAAAGGCAAAAAGTAAATGAAATATTAACCAAAAATTTTGGAATAAAAAATTCGAAGAGACTTTCTCATAAAGAATTTTTATTATCTTTAAAAAAATCAAAAATTTCTGTTGGTGCCTTTGGATGGGGAGAAGTTTGCTACAGGGAATTCGAGGCTATAAAAATGGGTACAGCAGTTATATTCCCAAAGATGGACAACATTGAGACATGGCCAAATATATATCAAGATAGAGTGACATATCTTAGTTATGATTATGATATGAATAATCTGTTAGATAGAATTAAAGAACTTCTGGAAAATAATGACTTAAGGAACACCCTAGTCAAGAATTCCCAGAGAGTTTGTAAATCTGTGTATGAAAATGAAGGATTAAATTTTTTGATTAACTTTTTAAAGAAAATAACTAATTAGATTATTTTTTTATAAACAATCGACTTGCATAATCAATTCTATGAAACCATAAAAAATCTTTTTCTAAATTAAAATATTCATCAACAGCTTTCCTAGAACCTTTCCAGTGACCATAATCATCAATGATCAATACTCCACCATAATTTAGTCTTGGGTATAAAATTTCCAATTCTTTTTTTGTAGACTCATAAAAATCTGTATCTAATCTCAATAATGAGATATTTTCGGGTAAGTTTTCTTCATTTTTTAAAGTTTCCTCAACTTTACCTTTTATAAAATTGAAACATTCAATTTCATTTTTAAAGAATTTATTGATATTTTTTTTTACTTCATTTATGTCTGAAAAGCACCATTTTAAATCTTTTTTTTTATAATTTTCATAGATTTTTTCTGCATTGATATTTTTCAAATCATAATCATTTTTACTAGGTTCAGGCATTCCTTCAAAAGTATCAAATGCAAATATTTTTTTTTCTAAATTAAGTTTTTTAATCATTTTTTTAAACAATATTAAATTTCCACCTCTCCATACTCCACATTCTACTAGATCACCCTTAATATTATTTTCTTTTATGTGTTTCATTGATTGAATAATTGCCCAATGATTTGCAGGTGTACTCATTGAATAATTAGAAATATCTTTTAAAATCTTTAATTCATCACTTGAGATTTCAGCAATACGATGCTCATTTCTTTTGTACCAAGAATTAGCATGCTCAATTTTAAAATTGTATTTATTTAAAAAATTTTTAATTGTTTCAGAAATCTTATTCATAAATTTATATAATTAAATAACTTTTTAATTCATAAAATTATGAAATGAAAGTATTTTATATTATTTCTATAGTATTAGATGCTCCTAAAGATTTTAGTGTATTCTCTAACATTATTACTTTGTAAAAAGTTTTTTAACTTGTGTCTATTAATTCTATTCTTGTATCTATAATGAATAAAATTATTTATAACTTTTTTTATTTTATGGGACAGATCATATTCATCATTTGTTATGAATAATTCACCTGAGTTTCCAATTGATAAAATTTCTTTGTTTCCACCAGGACAATTTGATGCCACAACAATAAGATCGTGATTAATCGCCTCAATTATTGAATTACTGCAACCCTCAAAAAAAGACGGGGATATTAAAATATCAAATTTTTTGATTTCTTTTTTGGCATTTTTCGTATGCTTTTTGAATAAGATTTTATTTTTTAAGCTTAAAATATTGGTTAAGGTATATAATTTTTCTTTAAGATTACCGTTTCCATAAATTGTTAGGGAAATATTATTATTTTTCAAAAAACTAAAAGATTTGATTGCGCACTCTAAGTTTTTTTCTATTGATAGCCTGCTAAAACATACAGCTTTAAAACTCTTTGGAATTTTTGTTATTTTTTTTGGTTTTAATATTTTTTCAATAGCAGGCGGATAAATTACCTTTATTTTACTTTTTAAAGTTTTATTAAAACCATTTTTGATCCCTTTTGAATTAGTAATAATTTTATTAGATAATGGGTATGTTAAATTTATTAAAAGTTTTATAATTTTTTTTTTTCAAATAATCTTTGATTGAAAAATAAATATCTAGTTCCTCTAATGGAGTTCTTTCAACTAATACTATTTTCAGTCCTTTGATTCTCTTAGCTAGAAGTGTTAAAATAACATTATTATAATGAATGTTTGAAATTAAAATATTTTTATGGTGTTTTCTAAAAATTTTTTTAATCAAAATACTTAGATCTCTAATAGAAAGAAATAATCTTTTTTTTTTTAATTCATATACTTTAATATTTTTCTTTCTAAGAATTTTTGTGTAAGCACATTTTCCAATACTTATAATGTTTATTTTGTACTCATCATTCGGCAAATTTAAACACAATTTTGAAATTGAATTACCGGCACCACCATAAGAAAAATCTGACATAAAAAAAATTAAGTTTTTTTTTATCACAGTGAAACAATCTCTTTATAATATTGTTGTAAATTTTTCATTTCATTAAATCGATTTAAATTTTTAAAACCTTTTTCAATTTTATCTAAAATTTCTTTTTTATCTTTATTTTTTATGTAATTATTTATTTTGTTCTTCAGATCAACAATATCATTATTTTTGAATAGATAGCCTGCTTTACCATTCATTAAAATTTCTTTTGGTCCAGAAGCGCAATTTGAGGAAATTATAAATTTTTTATTTAATTGCGCCTCAATAAGAACATTTGGCAATCCTTCATATCTTGAAGTAAGAATAAAAACTTCATTTTTAATCATGTATTTTTTAGTATTAGATATATTTTTTATTATTCTTATTTTTTTATCTAATCTGTTCCTATCGATATATTTTTGTAAATTACTCTCCTCCTTGCCATTACCTACTATCGTCAGCTTAAAATTTAGGTTTTTTATTTGATTTAAAGCTTTAATTAAAAGTATTTGATTTTTTTGAAATGTTAATCTTCCAACAGTAAGAATTTTAATTATTTTTTTTGATTTCTTAAATTTAATTTTTGAATGTTTTTTTAACAACTTTTTATTAACTGATGGATTATAAATTGTAATTGGATCTGTTTTAAATGTTTTAGAAAAAATTTTTTGAAATTCCTTACTATTAACAATAATTTTGTCTGCCATACTAAAAATTAGTTGAAAAATTTTTTTTTTTATTAAATTTGATATGTAATAATTAGGCGCTGTATTTGAACGTGCTATTATTTTATTTCCAGTTAATTTTGCAAGTAAAATAAAATATAAATTTGATTGAAAAGAAACAAATATGTTATTTTTTTTCAATCCAAATATTAAAAAGTAATTAATTACACATAATACAACTTTTAAAAAATAAGGATAATTTATTCCACCAAGAAAATTTTTATTAATTATTTGAATTTTTTTATTAAACTTTTTGTTTATGTTTTTATTCAAAGTAACAAGATAAAGATCAATATTTTTTTGAGCCAAAAAATTGATTACCTTATATAAATTTTTCTCAACCCCACCTATTTCTATTGATGGACAAAAAAAAATTATTTTTTTTTTCATATTTTGTTGAATTATTTCTTATCAAATAATAGACATATTTATAATGTTAATTGTCAAAATTATATTAAAACTTTTAAATATACCTAATGTTTCTATCAATAATTTTGCCATATTATAAAAAAAGAAAGTTTATCAAAGAAACTTTAAATTCAATTATAAATCAAAGCTTTAATAACCATGAGTTAATACTTGTTTATGATCAAAAGAATTTAGAAGATTTAAGATATATTAAAAAAATTTTAAAAAAAAAGATTAGATATAAAATTATAATTAATAAAAAAAATTTAGGTGTAGGTAAATCTAGAAATATTGGGATTCAAAAATCTAAGGGAAGATATATCGCTTTTTGTGATGCAGATGATTTGTGGCATAAAAAAAAATCTCAAATTCAACTTAAAATTATGGAGGACAAAAAATTAAGCTTTTCACACTCCAATTACAATTTAATAAATGTTAAAAATGATTTAATTGGTTATATGTCTGTAAAAGAATATTTGCGTTATAGTGACTTAATCAAGTCTTGTGATATAGCACTATCTTCGGTCATAATTAAAAAATCTCTATTAAAAAAAAGTTTGAAATTTGGTCATACTAAAACCAAAGAGGACTTTATGCTTTGGTTGAAATTATCAAAAAAAAAAATAAAAATTTATGGAATTAACAAAACGCTTATATCATGGAGAAAAACTGAGGACTCCTTATCTAGCGATATATTTCAAAAATTTTATGATGCATACGTGATATATAAAAAAATTGAAAATAAAAATTTCTTAATTACAAGTTTTTATGTGTTTAGGTTGTCAATTTTTTATTTAATCAAAAAAATAAGTCAAAAAATATTTTAATGTTTATAGCAAAATTCATAATTGGCATAATTATACACCTCATCACTAATTTAATTTCGCTGAAATTTAAAATTTTATTAGATGATCCAAAATACTTGGAGCACAAAAAGATGATCAATAAAAAAACCGATGTCGTTTTGTCAGGTGGTTCGGTCTTTGTTTTATTATTTTTGATTTTTACAAATATTAACTACGATCTTAAGCTTTTTATTCTTTTTATTTTTTTTATTGGTTTGATATCTGATCTAAAGATATTAGATGTACCTTCTTTAAGATTCTTTTTACAATTTTTAATAGTTGCAATATTTACATATTTATTGAATTTGTCTGTATCTTTTACAAATCTAAAGTATCTTGATTTAATTTTAGAGTTTAAATTTTTAAGTATCTTTTTTACCATTATTTGTTTTCTGGTATTAATTAATGGATCAAATTTTTTAGATGGATTAAATAGTTTAGTTATATTTTATTATATTTTAGTTTTATTAAGTTTTGTTCTTTTAGTTAATAACTATAATCTCGATTATGATTTATCTTTAATCTTTAATATAATTCTGATTTTATTTGTACTTGCAGTATTTAATCTTTTAAATAAAAGTTTTTTAGGAGATTCTGGTGCATATTCTGTTGCCGGTATCATTGGGTATATTGCTATAGATTTTTTTCAAACAATTGGAAATTTTTCAGTTTTATTTATTGTAACTGTTTTATGGTATCCAGCTTTTGAAACTCTATTTTCTGTAATAAGGAAATTTATTTTAAAATCCAATCCTATAAACCCTGATAATCTACACTTTCATCATTGTTTGTTTAATTTTATAAACTCTAAAATAAAAAAAAGCTATAACGCAAACTTATTTACAGCTGTGTTAATAAATCTATATAATCTATTTGTATTTTTTCTTGCAACCCTATCTTATAAAAGCTCAATCTTATTATCCACAATCCTTTTTGTTAATATAATTGTATATATTGCTTTATATTTAAGATTAAATAATGAAAGATAAAATTTTTTTCTGTATCTGTACTAGAAATAGAAAATTAAAATTATTTAAAAATCTTCAATCAATACTTCGTTTAAAGGATTTTCAGAGGTATGATATTGAAATAATTCTAGTTTCCAATGATAGATCAACTTATATTGATGTAATAAATAAATTTAAGAATAGTATTAAAATTAATCTTTATAAGGAAATAATATCTGGAGTTGTTTTTCCCAGAAATAGAGTACTTAAAATATTGAGAAAAAAAAATTTTGATTATGCTGCTTTTATTGATGATGATTGTATATTAGCCAGCAACTGGTTGGTTTCTATGATAACAGAAATTAAAAAAAATGCAGATATAATTACAGGGCCACAATTTTCAAAATCAAAAAATATTTATTCAAAAATAATAGAACGTCATTTAAATCATCGTTCCAAGGTAAAATGGGCATCAACAAATAATGTATTTTTTAAATCGAGTGTTATAAAAAATAATGTTAATTTTGAAAAAAAATTGAATAATGTTGGAGGTGAAGATCAGTTGTTTTTTTCAAGACTTTCAAAGTTAAAAAAAAAATGCCTTTGGAACTCTCATGCACCTGTTTATGAATTAGAAGATAAAAATAGGGAGAATTTTAATTGGTTTTTAAGAAGAAATCTCCGATACGGTGCATCCTCAATTATTATATACAGGTTACTTTATGGTACTTTTTTTGGAAACATTTTTATAATTATAAAAGTTATTAATGATCTAATCAAAATGATATTTAATTTATTTACATTTTTTATTTCTAAAAAGAATCTTTTTTCATCATTAATGTATTTGTTCAGAGTCATTGGTGTTTTAGTGGGATTATGTGGTTACCAAATTAAACAATATTAGGAAAAAATGATAAACTTTAAGAATAAACGACTTATACTCAAAAAAAAGTGTGTTCTTTGTGACTCTAAAAATCTTAAACAAGCCATAAATTTTGGCAAAACTCCTTTAGCTAATTCTTATCCAAAAACCTTTAAGCAAAAAGAAAATTTCTTTGGTTTAAGCTGTGTTCTTTGTGATGACTGTGGTCATTTACAATTAAAAGAGTTGATAAATCCAAAAATATTATTTGAGAATTACCTATATGTGTCAGGAACATCAAAAGTATTGTCTTCACATTTTGAGCGATATTCTCAAAAAGTAATTAAAAAATTTAAGTTAAATAAAGACTCAAATATTTTGGATATAGCCTGTAATGATGGAACTTTTTTAGAAAATTTTGTCAAAAAAAAATTTAGAAATGTTATTGGTGTTGAGCCAGCAAAAAATCTTAGAAAACTTAATTTAAAAAAAAACATTGATATTAATTCAAGTTTTTTTAGTTTTAAGTTCAGTAATGAGCTAAAGAAAAAATATGGAAAATTTGAGTTAATTACCGCAAACAATGTATTTGCTCATTCACCTCACTTATATGATTTTTGTCAAGGTGTAAAAAATATTCTTTCCCCAAAGGGAGTTTTTGTGATTGAGGTGTCTTATTTAAATACAGTAATTAGAAAGAAAACTTTCGACACTATATATCATGAACATATGAGCTATCATTCTTTAAAGCCACTTGTAAGTTTTTTCAAAAGACAACAATTACAGGTATTTGATTTTGAGCTGATTGAGGCTCAGGGAGGATCAATAAGAGTGTATGTTTCTCATTCTAATTCTTATAGGATTAAAAAAAAAAAAATAAAAAATCAAATTAAAATAGAAACAAATAATGGTTTATTTTTAATTTCAAGATACAAAAAATTTTTTAATGAAATATTAAATACTAAAAATATTCTTAAAAAATTAATCAAAAAACAAAATAGAAGAAATTATCAAATAATAGGCTATGGTGCTCCTGCGAAATTAACCACTTTTTCACATTTTTTTGATCTAACTAAGGATGATTTTAATGTTGTTATTGATGATAATAATTTGAAGGTAAATAGATATTCTCCAGGAAAAAAATTTTTGATAAAAAATTTTTCTTATTTATCAAAAAACAAAGATAAGTATCAAATAATAATAGTATTAGCTTGGAATTTTTATGAAAGTATTAAAAAAAAATGTACTAAATTAAATAAAAATTTTAATTTTATAAATCCTTTTCCAAAACCAAAATTAGAAAAAAAATAATTTACTTAATTTTACTTAAAATATCAAAAAGTTGAATTGTTGTCTTGCATATAATTTTCCTATCGTCTTGAGATTTTTTTTGTGAAAATTTGCTATTAAAATTATCAAGTAAGTTAGCTATTGGATCATCATTTTTTTTACTAATATTTATCTTTTTATTATTCTTAAAATGGAAAGCTTTTTTATTGTTATAACCCTTGAAAATTAATGATCCTTTGCTGCCACTAATAACCAAATTTCTTTTTTTATATTTATAATTATTAGAAAAATAGATCTTGATATAAATTTTTTTTGTATTGAGATTGGCTTGAAGATTTTGAAAAAGAAATCTTCCTTTCTTAAGTTTTTTTTCTTTTATAGAAATCTGAAATTTATCATTCCTAAATAAATCGTTTATAACTGCCAAAGGATGAGGCAACCATTCGTAAAATGGTAAGTCACTGACTTGATTTATGTTTTTAATTAAATAAGGATCTTTCTTGCCGTAGTTGAGAGTTACAGATTTAATTTTGCCAATTTTTTTAATTTTTTTTTTAATATTGATAAATGATTTAAAATTTAAGTCAGTATGATTGATTAAGATAATTTTTTTAAATTTCTTTAAGTTTTTTTTAAATTTTAAGTATTCCTCTAAAGATTTTACAAGTGGTTTTTCTACAATAATATGTTTATTTTTTCTCATAATTGAATTTAAATATTCAAAATGAGTATGAGTTGGAGATGCAATTATATATAAGTCTATATTTTTTATATTAAAAAATTTTTTTTTATTATTAGTAAATAATTTTGAACTTATCTTTTTTTTTTTTAGAATTTTGATAATTTTGAATTTTTTGTCATTGATAATATTATCATAATACTTTTTTCCATAATTTCCGTATCCTATTAAACCTACCCTAATCACTTTAAAATTTTTTGTATTTAAATATTAGATCTCTCTTACTAATTTTTTTCATAAAATAGTAATTCTTATTTTCTAAATAATCTATTATTTGATTATCATCCCTTGATTCAACCATAATATATTTGAAGTTATAATCTTTAAAATTAATACCATTTAGAACTTCAATTTCACTACCTTCTACATCTAGTGATAAAAAATCCATCATTATTGGAGCTTTTACATCTTCAAAAATTTGATTTAGAGTAATTGTTTCTACAAAGAATTCTTTAACTTTTTCATTTTCTTGTAAATACTGTTCACCTTTCAAAGCATGTTTTGAGCTGTCTACTTTATTAATTATTCTATTATCATTAATTGTCGTCATTAAATCAGAATAGATCATTTTGATTTTATCGTTCTTGAAATTAAATCCCACGCAAGCTTTATTATAAAAAAAATTTTTTTTAGACCTATCATTTTTACATTTGATAAATTTTGATTTAATAGGTTCTATTAATATGCCTCTCCAATTTAAATTTTTTTCAAAGTAAAATGTATTGGATTGCCTAATTCCATCATTAGCTCCTAATTCAACAAAAAAACCATCTTTATAGTTTAAAAACTCACAAAGCTTTTGATCGAGATTGTGATGTCCAAAGAAAGTTTTATTTTTATTTTTGTAATCATAATATATTTGTAGTAGAAAATCTGGCGTAATTGATTTGATTAATTTTTTAAAAAACATAAAAGAATATATAATAGAATATAATTAAATATCTTGATGAAAACCATATTAATTTCAGGTGGAGGTGGTTATTTAGGAACACACCTCACTCAAGTTCTTTTAAAAAAAAATAAAGTTGTGGTGTATGACGAATTTTTTTTTAAGTGGTTATATAAAAATAGAAAAAAGATAAAGTATAATAACAGACTTAGGATTATAAAAAAAGATATTCTCAATGTTACACCTGAAGACTTTAAAAATGTAAATATTGTTTGTGATTTGAATGGTATACCGAATGATCCTAGCTCAGAATTAAATAAAAAACATACTTGGGAAATAAACTACCATGGTCGTAAAAAATTTGCTGAGATGGCAAAAAAATCTGGAGTAGAAAGGTATATATTTAACTCAACATGTGCAGTGTACGGTTTTAATAAAAAAACTGTTAATGAAAATTCTAAAACAAATCCACTAAGCACCTATGCAAAAGCTAATTTGAAGGCTGAAAAAGCAATATTCAAGCTTAAATCTAAAAACTTCAAAGTAAACATTTTACGTAATTCAACTTTATTTGGTTTTTCTCAAAATTTAAGATTGGATTTGGTAATTAATATATTTGTTAATTCCTTTATTAATACCGGAAATATAACTGTTGATGGTGATGGAAATCAATGGAGGCCATTTATATCATTAAATGATGTTAGCAAAATTTATGTAAAAATAATAACAAAAAAAACCTTACCTTCATTTATAACCAACTTAGTTGCTTTTAATTCTACAATCAAAAATTTAGCCTTTAAAATCGCAAAATATTTTGGCAAATCAAAAAAAAACATTAAATTTATGAGTAGAAATAAAGATCTAAGAAATTACAAAACTTCAAGTAAAAATTTAAAGAAATATCTTGGGAATATAAACTTTACAAATTTTAGTTATGAAATAAATAACTTAGTGAAAGGAATAAAAAAATATAAAATAAAATCTAATAAATCTACAATTAGAATGAAATTTTATAGGAGTAAATTTTTAAAAAAATAAGATAAACTAAGGATTTTATTAACTTAAATAAAAATTGTAATAGTATTTATAAGGAGATTTAAAATGGATGATTATCAAAAAGAATATTTAAATGCAGATTTAGTAAAGTTAAAAGAAAAATTTGAGGATAATAGGGTTTCATTCAACCTTTATGTGACTTAAATATGAAGAGCGCTTCTTTAATTTTAACAAAACCTGGCCAGTGGAGAGCTAACCATTATCATAAAAAAGATTGGCATTTTATTTACGTAATAAAAGGCGAATTTGAATATTATTTTAGAAAAACTAATTCTAACGAAAAGATTAGTAAAAAAATAGTTACAGAGGGAGAATTATTATTTACTGGTCCAATGATAGATCATGCAATGTTATATACAGAAGAAACAGAGATATTAGTCATGAGTAAAAATCCTAGAGATCAGAAAACTTATGAAGAAGATACAGTAAGAATCGATTTTATGAATGACCAGAGAAGGTTTTAAAAATTTTTATTAATTTATTTTTTATTATTACTCTAATTTTTTTTCTTTGGTAGAAGCTTTCTCTTAAAAATATATCATAATCTAAATTATGTTTTATTTTTTTTAAATCTGGTTTTAATTTTTCAAACCCAGAAATTTTCAAATTTCTAAATTTTTTTGCTCCTTTTCCCTCGGGATTATGATCATAACCTAGATTTTTTATTAAATTTATATTTGGTAGTAAAGTTTTTTTATTGTTTAAAACTAATTTATAAATCCATGGAACATCCCATCCAATATGATGACCTTTTGCATTATTGCTAATATAGTGATTAAAAAACCTATATTCTCCGTCATCATCAATACAACTTTTTAAAAAATAATCTTTATTTTTTTCCCAGTCCATAATTTCAGGTTGATAATATTTTTTCCATTTTTTTTTCCATGTAGCCCAGCCCCAAAATTGAGGATATTTTGATAAAAATATTTTTTCTTTACTTATTTTTTTCTTTTTGTAGCCATAAAATAAATTACATCCCGAAATATGATAAATATTTTTATCATTTTCAAAATTCTTTAGCATTGAAGAACAATAATTGAAAAATGATAAATCAGGGTATGTGTCATCTTCAAGGAAAATTATTTCTTTTTCATTCTTAAACACAATATTCAAAACTTTATTTGCAATGAATCTTTGACCAATATTTTTTTTAAAAGAGAAAAATAATATTTTTGTTCTTTTAGAGGTTTTTTTGTATCTACTAATTAAGTCAAATGTTTCTTTATGTTGTAATCTTTCAAATTTCTTAAATTTTTTTTTTGGTCCATCTTGAAAAACATATAATATTCTGGGCTTTATTGATAAAATTCTTTTAATTATGATCTCTGTTGTTTTAGGTCTTTTGTATGTTAATAATAAAACTGGATTTTTAAACATTTAAATTTTTTATATGCTAAATTTAGAAGAAAAAAAATTATTTTTTGATAAAAACGGTTTTATAATCTTAAAAAACTTATTAAATAACAAGAATTCTTTTACACTTTTTGACCAGGTGAAAAATGAAATAATTATGGAGTATAATTCAAATTATACTGAAATCAAAAAACTCGGTGGTTTTTTGACAGGAAATTTGGACTTAAAACCATCAAAAGAAATAGTTAAAATTTGGGCAATTTTAAAAGAATTAAAAATTTCTGAGATAATTAGTGAATTAACAAATAAAAGTCTAAATGAATACGATATTAAATATGCTGGAAATGTATCTTTACCTAATAAAGGTGACCAATTTTATCATACCGATGGACCTAAAAGTGCAAGGAAAATACTCATCGGTGTTCCAATTGAAGATTTAAATGAAATTGATGGACCAACAGAATTAATACCAGGATCTCACAAACAAAGAATTAGTTATTGGAAATTTCATTTAAGAAAATTTTTAAAAAAAAAGATAAAATTAATATTAAATAAAGGAGATATTTTTATAAGAGAAAGTTATATATGGCACAAGGGAACAAAAAATAAAAGTAAAAAACTAAGAATTGTTATTTTATTTATTCTTTCAGAAAAGAGTCCAAATTTTATAAATCAAGATATTCTGAGCGGTGTAAAGTTTGGAGATAATATGTTTAAGGTATCAATAAAAGATAAGTTTAGAGAAATTATAAGTGTTTATTTACCTTTTTTTTATTTTTTATATAAACTGCTTATATCATTTCTTAAAAAATAAATTATTTTTTTAAAAGATAGATTTGATAAAAGCTGTAATTAATAAAAAACTGAAATAATTGAAGACTTGAAAAAAAACTCCCAGTTGGAATAATTGGTATTAAAGAAATTATTATATAAATCTTAAAAATAAAAAGTTTACGTTTTTTTTTCCTATCCATAACTATGTTTTTTTCTTTTAAAAATAGCATTAAAATTAACGTTAAAATTGCTATTGTTCCTAAAACACCGTGTTCTGACATAAATTCGTAATAAAATTGATGAGGATGGGTGTTACAATAAGTAACTTTTTTTCTAATTAATTCATTTTTGGAAGTATCTTTCAATCCACTACAAGCAATTAAATAATTCTTTGTTCCAACTCCTAAAAGATAATTTTGTTTAAGTATTTCGTATGAAAAAAGAAATTGATTTAAATATTTTGTGTCTAATATCCCATTATATATCTCTTGATTTTCAAAGTTTTTTTCCACATGTTTGAAAGTATTTTTATATCTCTCACTTATTTTTTTATTACCTGCAGCTATAAAAATAAAAAAAATTGATAAAATAAAAATTAATATCTTTAATTTAGGCTTATCTAAAACAAAAAATATAATAAGCGGTACTGATAATATAATTTTAAGAGCAATAGATCTTTCACCCGTTATTATTATAGATATAAAAAGAAGCAAAAAAATAATAATTGATAGAGATTTTTTTTCTTCGTAATAAAATTTACCAATAATAATAAACATAAATGTTGACAAATAACTTCCAACAATTAATTCATCTTTAAAAAAACTTACAATTCTCTCATTTTTCATTGGACTTTCAAACCCAAGGATATTTTTTCCAAAATAAAATTCAAAAAATACATCACTAGAAACTATCAATAAAACTATAGCCCAAAAATTAATTACTTTATTTCTTAAGGTATCGCTTTTTAAAAAATATATCAGTGCAAATATAAAAAAAATATACCTGAAAAAAAATATACTTCTTCTAAAGGATCCTTCATAACTAATAGCAAATAAGGAATTTAAATTTAGATAAGCCCACAAGATTAACAATATAAAAAACAATTTACTCTGTAAAAATTGATATAACTTTTTTTTATCTTTAAATATTTCTTTTAAAAAAAAAATAATAATTAAAATTATATTAAGTTCTAGAACTGCATTACCCAAAATAAACGAAATAGGTAATAAAGAAAAAAATAGAAGAATGAAATTATCTTTATGAATTAATTTATTAGTATTCATGCTTTTTAACTTTTGATTATATAACTTTCTAATAATTTAAAGTGTCTAAATAGAGAATATTTTTTAATATTTTTTTTTGAAACAATTATTCTCTTTTTGATTTCGATTTCATTTAAATTTAAGAATTTTATTATCTTATCCCTCAAATCGTTGATATTATTATTTTCAAATAGAATTCCACCATCTTCTCCTTTAATAATTTCTCTTGGGCCATTTTTGCAATTACTAGAAATTATAGGTATGTCATTCAAGGCAGCTTCAATGAGAACAAATCCTGGATCTTCCCACAGTGATGTCAAAATAAAAAGTTTACTCAGTGAATAATATTTATGTATATTTTTTTTACTACCCATAAGAAAAATATTCTTTTCAAGTTGATATTTTTTAATTAATTGCTCTAATTTTTCTTTATTCTCTCCACTTCCAAAAATATAAGTATTAAGTTTTAATAAATTGTTTTTATATAAATGTTCACTAGCCTTAATAAATATTTCAAAATTTTTTTGTTTAGTTAATCTGCCAACCATAATTATATTGTTTTTTTGAAAATTTTTATCTATTGAACCTAAAGTTCTTTGATTTAATACCTCTTTAATAGAAAAAACTGGGTCATATAAAACTTTAACTTTACTTTCAGGAAATATTTTTTTTGAAATTAATTCATGTCTTTGATCGGAGGTGTTACAAAAAACCATTGAAATGCTCTTATTGGAAATTTTCCATAAGAGACTCCTAAAAAAATTTAATTTTGGTCGTCCAGAAACCCTGAATAATATTTTAGTTTTGAAATTAAAAATCAAAAACAAAATAAATGGTACACTCGTCATCAAATGAATAACTAAATATTTAGGTTCTTTTTCAATTAAAGTTTTTTTCAGTTTCCAAAAACTCTTAAGAAAAATAACAAAAAAAGAAATTCTACTCTTAAGGAAACTATATTTTGGTAATTTTTCAAAAATATTATTTTTAAAATTAATGTATTCTATAAATTCATTTTTTTCTTCACCATCCCACTCGCCTATTGCATTGATTATTGATGAATTGAACCTTTTAGAATATTTGTTAATTGATAAAGCAGAATTGAAAATAGCTTTTTTAGTTCCAATATCTCTGTCTAAAAAGGGTCCCCAATAAAATAAATTTTCTTTCATTTCTTCAAATATACCAACGAATATTAAGTTTTTTTAATTATTTACATTTTTTTTTAAATAAGTATAAACCTTTTGCCGGTAATTATTGCTAAAGTGTTATACCCGATC
>MDTA01046551.1_pt1 | contig 16222 bp, 18 predicted proteins | sample 811151 | NCBI WGS metagenome assembly MDTA01 (sample SAMN05326648, study PRJNA326480) | marine metagenome | isolation source: seawater | place: Indian Ocean: South | collected 2010 | reverse complement strand
GGGAAAATGGAGGAATTCGACTACAGGGAGTACGCGGGTACTCGATGCAAAAGGGGCCCATCTTAACATAAAATAGTTAATTGTCAAGCCTTTTTTGAAATTTTTTTATAGAAAGAGGGGGCGAAGTGGGTGTTTCGCAAAAGATTCAAAGATTGTCGAGGGGCTCGAAGTCTGTGGGGGCGATATGTCTTAAGTTATTGATTAACCATTTTAAACATAAAAAAAGGCGCTCGATGGAACGCCTTTTTATTAACAGATTTGTATTTTAATGAAAATTAAAGGTAGGCTGCTATGTACTCAGGTAATTGAGCCTTGATCGTTTCACTTAAATTAGATTCCTGAATATAAGGCATCCCAAGGACATATAGCCATGCAGTAGCTATTATGCTCAGACGTTGACTGTAGCTTACTTCACCATTGCCAAGCCTTCGGCCTTGATTATACAAGCCCATTTTGCTAGCTGAATAACATAAGGTTTTGCTTATCTGAATGGAGGCTAGTTTAGCTACAGCCATCATAGTATAGGCATTAATGAAGCCATTTTGATAAGACTCAAACAGCATCCAAGGAATGGCTAAATACAAGCTTTCACCTGTTGCATGATAAAGGAAAAAAAAGGCGCTGTAATTTGTGAGATGAATAGAAGCTAAAGCACGTGGGCTTAAGCTTTGATACCATTCTAATGCCTCTTTTTGATAGGCAGCAGCATTTTCCATGAGGTATTTAACGATGGGAGCATTTTCAACAGTATGCTTTGTATCAACCGCGTATTGCATGATATCGTCAGTACTGGGTGGGTTTTCGTAAACCCCATAGCCTGTATTGACTAAGTATTGCATGCCTGAGTTGACGTAGAGCATATTCAGGAAATCTTCACCTTCTTTATACGCTCGAGAGCCTATCATGCCGGCGATTTCTTTCCATTCTGGAATGTTCGTTGTGTCATTTCCAAAGCTAGTGCTGGCGATAGATGCTATGGATAGAGTGAGTATTGTAATGTATTTTGTTATATTCATAGGTTTTGTTTAATGTTTTATTTTTGATTTTTAGGTATTTTGAAATGTCTTCTAAAGATTAGATGTAATACCTTTTAGTTCATTATTTAGACCTAAAGGTTCCTTTTTTTATAATTTTTTATTTTATTGATATAATTCTTTGATTATAAACGGCTTATGCAGGATATAGGTGTTTCTAGGAAGGCTTCATTTTGTCTCTTTACAGGGAGCTTAGGCTTCTCTAGAAGGGTAGGATCGTATGGAGTTTAATTTAAAGAAGATCCTTAAGGCGCTCTTGTTCTCGACTTCGGAGACCTTGTCTATCAAGGACATTCAGTCGGTTATTACGCGCTTTCATCGTGAGGCCGAGAAGTTTGATCTTGAGGCAGAGCTAGACCCTGAAGAGCACCCTGAGCAGTGCATGATGAAGGGGCTCATGGAGCAGGTGCCACCCCTTCTTACAGGGGCACAGATTCGTGAGGCCATGGCAGAGCTCACTCGCGAGCTCGAAGAATCCAACGATGTCTACCGCCTCATGGATGGGCCCAATGGCTATCGGATGACTGTTGCACCAGACTATGCCTATTGGGTGCGCCTAATGCGCGATGAGCCCAAGCCAACAAAACTCAGCCAAGCTGCACTCGAGACCTTGGCCATCATCGCATATCGTCAGCCCGTGACACGTGCGGAGATTGAGGCCGTTCGTGGTGTCTCTGCAGATAATGCCGTTAGCAAACTAACCGAGCTTGAGCTTATTGAGGTTACAGGCAGGGCAGATCTTCCAGGTCGTCCCCTCCAGTACGGGACGACGGATAAATTTTTAGAATTCTCTGGGTTACGCTCTGTCTCCGAGCTGCCCGCATCGGACGTGCTGACGCCATCGCAGCTCAATGAGTGGATTCGTGAGGCAACCGAAAAGCCTTTGAGTGATGAAGATATGGGCCTCCCTGATGAGGAGGATACAAGTGATATGGTATCCCCTCATAGGACGGACGAGGGGCTTGAGTTTGAAGAAGAGAACTCGATTGACGAGCCTCAAGAAGATGAAGCGTTGAACACGCCAACTCAGATGGCTTAAGCGAATATCATGGATATTGATGCGCTCAGGCAAGAGATCGACGCGATCGACAAGGAAGTCCTCAAACTCTTAAACCAGCGAGTCAAGGCGGCATCAAAGATCGGAGAAATTAAGAAAGAGCACGATGCGCCTGTTTATGTTCCTGCCCGCGAGGAAGCCGTTTTTAAAAAACTGATCAAGGTAAGTGATGGGCCCCTTGGCGAGGCAGAGATACGCTCGATCTTTCGGGAAATTATTTCGGCATCGATCTCTCTTGAGAAAAAAATGGCCATTGCCTTCCTAGGGCCTGAGGCGACATTCACGCACCAAGCTGCTGTGAAGAATTTTGGCTCGCGGCTCAACTATTTGCCATACCCGGCGATCGAGGCAGTCTTTGATGCGGTTGAAAAACGCGAGGTAGACTATGGCGTTGTCCCGATTGAAAATTCCGCTGAGGGAACGGTCTTTCACACCCTCGAAGCTCTTGTCGATTCTGAGCTTAAGATCGTTGCGCAGATAACCCTCCCTATGGAGCACTGCTTGATTGCCAAGGGAAGTATTGAAGCTGTTGAACGCGTATACTCAAAGAGTGAAGCGCTCGAAGCATGTCGTGATTGGTTGCGACGCACAGTCCCCAATGCAGCGTTGATCGAAACCTCTCATGCAGGTCGTGCGGTGGAGCTTGCTCGTGATGAGCCTGGAGCAGCGGCCATCGGGAGTGCATTTTCAGCGACCTTTTACAGCATGCCTATGTTGGCTAAGGGTATCCAGGGTGGAAAAAATGACGAAGCGCGCTTTTTTATTGTTGGGCGTGAAATGCCTAAGGTAATGGGGGGTGGGCTTGACAAGACGAGCGTGCTCCTGGCTATCCCCAATGCTCCAGGGATGCTCGCTAAGGCGATTGAGCCTTTGTCGCGCGAAGGGGTAGACATCACGAAGATTGAGTCTCGCCCGAATCGCAAGCGCCCGTGGGACTCTGTCTTTTTTATCGACTTTATTGGCCACTGGGAGGATGCGCCAGTGCAAGCAGCGATGCAGGCGATTAGCGAGGCGAGTGTTGAGGTGAAATGGCTTGGGAGCTATCCGGCTTCGAGTAAATTGTAGTTTACCTGCGTGAAGGGGCTACTTCGCATACGGGTGATCCCTAATGCTGCGCGAACCGAGCTTGTGGGTCGTATGGACGATGTGTGGAAGATAAAAGTTCAAGTGCCTGCTGAAGGTGGGAAGGCAAATCGAGCATTGATTGAATTTTTCTCAACTATACTAGGTTGCCCCAGGCGGGCTATTTCTATTTCGTTCGGGGAAAAGTCTCGCATTAAGGGCTTGGAGGTTGATGGGTTAAGCAATGAAGCCATTGAGGCTAGAATGATCCATCACTTAGAGTAAAGTTAGATTGTAAATTATTATATTGACCTGCCTTCGTTGTGCACTACGTCTTTGTGTGCTGAGTGCATGCAATAGTATTTAATTTTGATGTGCTGATTTGATGATAAAAAAACCTTTGAGTGTTTGTACCCTGTGGGGGCTTGTATTCAGTAGTGTGTCTTGGGGCTTAGATGTGCCGACGTACCTTTCGGTCCCTGTTAAGCACTGGCTGATGCATGCTGCCAATGAGGCACATAAAGAGCTGTATGAACATCCTGATCAGCGCCACGTTTTTGATCAGCTTGAAGAGGATGTGAATGAGTTTGCTCAGAGCCTTTTTGACGATATTGTGGGCATTGTTGGGCAAAACCCTAGTCCGAACTACTTTTATAATCAAAATGCGTTACTTGAGGCAATGGCCTGGGTTAATACTCAGATCAATATGGCTTTGCAGGAGGCCATTTATTTGACAGCCCAGAACCAAGGTAGCAGCGAAGATTTTTACAGTGTGTGCTTGGATATTGTTGAGTTTGCAGAAATATATATTCTGTTAGAAGAGCTTGGGGGCTATACCAGCCCTAGCCAGCACGAGTTGAAGGAGCAATTGTTTTTTTATTATTTGGGTAGAGCCTTAGATCTTCATGCGGTTTTACGTGCTCGGGTTCTGAATGTTTTCAGTCGTTTGTTTTTCACCTAAATTTGAGGAGTTTTTATGAAACGTGTTTGTGTATTAAGCCTGTTGGTTTGTATGTGCCTAAGTGCTCAGCTTGAGGCAATCTCTTGGGGTTCGCTTAATGTAAGTTCGCTAAAGCTTGCATTTAATGCCATGAATGAGGCACGGCGTTTTATTGTGGCGTCTATTCCTGAGGCCCCGGAAGGGTACGGGTTTTTGTTTAATATTGGTTCCACTGTGGTCGAAATGGAGCTTGAGCAAATTAATGTTCAGTTTCAGGCGCGTGGTGTTGATTTAAGAGACAGGGAATTCTCTTACAGTCAAGAAGATCTCGAAGCTGTTATTGCTCTTCTTAACCATGTCATAAATGAATTTGGTGTGCAAAACGAAGATATACATGCCCAGCTGAGGGCTTCTATTTTTGCCTTGATCATGGCTAGTCTTCAGGGGCAGCATCTGCATGTAGAGCATCATGCAGCGTTACTTCAGCTTAGAGATGATTATGCAAATCTTGCCGATGCCTACTTGCGGCGAGCCCAAATACTTCATGCTTGGCAGCAACGGCGTGCGTTAGTCAGAGAACATCAAGAACATCACGATGCTACTTTAGTTGACTTGGTTAATGCGGCTCATGAGGCATTGGCAGGGGAGCCACTCGGAAATAATCAGAGATTTTTGGGTCCAGGAAATGTGGATATTTTAGGGCCTGGCTGCGGGTGAGTTCATGGGCCTTTTGGCTAAGCCTTTTCTAAAAAAAGCACTACGGCATGGGGCTTGAAAAGCTTGCGTAGTGCGGCAAAAGAGAGCGAGCGTGCAGAGCCTTCCATGGGGTCTTGAAGACGAAAGTGCGGCGTGCCATGGAGAATGGTCGCCTCCATGAAGGCTGCATGCCCAGGGCGCTCTAAGCGCGTGCCGCCAGCTATGGCGATTTGTTGCCAAATAGCATGTAGATCTTTTTCTTCTAGGTACTCATGGGGCTTCAGCTCACGTGGGGAGGTAGATGCATCCTCGGGCGCTGAGACCCTAACCGCCTCTGCGAGAAGTATTTGAGTGCCTACATAGTCAACGTAGCCGTGTTCGTAGCGCTCCTTGAGGCGGGGGCCCTTGGTGTTAAGAAAGGCGCAGCGCCGGAGGAAATCTTTAAAGCTGAGGAGCCGGGCGCTAAGATTCCAGTGGCCGCGGATGTAGAGGGGCGTATTGACGGTGAGTGGGAAATGCTGGGTGCTACGGACTGTTGGTTGGCTGAGTACTTGAGCACAACTGAGGAGTACTTCCATGATTTGTGCCCAAGACTGTGTGAGTTCTGAAAAGCTAGCCGGCGGCTCTTCACTGCTGAGGGCCTCCTCTATAGTGCGTTCCCAGGCGTAGAGCTTGCTTGCGGCTGTCTTGAGACGTTCGTGGACGAGCTTGGCCACCGTGGGCCCTTCTTTCCAAACGAGAGATTGAGTGTAGGCCTCCGGGGCTTCGTGAAGCTTCGTTTCGAGGGTTGAGTGTAATTGCCAGGTGATAGGCGTCAAAGAGGCGATGGTTGGGGCATGGGCGAGTACGTCTTGAGCAAAGACGCTGGCTGTGCAGGTGTTGAGGAAAGTCTGCATACAGTGGCCTGAGGTACTTTCTCTTAGCCAGGTATCGAGATTCGGGTGCCGAAGGAGCGTATGAAAGGCATTGGAGTGGATGAATGCAGTTCGAGTGCTTTCGGGGAGGCAAGCTGTTGAAAGCAAGAGCTCTCGCTGGGATAGGGTGTATTCTCGGTAGGGGTGTTCTTCTAGATGAGCAAGCCCCACGCCTTGAGCGAGTACTGTCTTGGCTTCGAGGATCCGGGCAAGGAGCGCCTCAAAATCGTGGAGGGTGATGCTTGGTAGCTGGCCTGCTTGAGCGAGTGGCGGCATGAGTGTGAAGAGCAGACCGTCAAAAATAATGAAACGCAGCAGGATGAGCGGGCCTTCGTGAGCGCCTGCTTCAACTTGGGTAGCGAGCGCTTCGAGGTGCTGCGCAAGCCTGGATGTCTCTACGGGGAGTGCTTCTGCATGTGAACGTGCTTGATGCTCAGCAAGGATGGTTGAGCATAAGTTTTGGGGGAGAGCGAGGCTCGCCGGGATGGTGAGCCCTGAAAATGGAATGGGGCTGGGTGGAGTATTCGGCCTTGGGGGTTCAACCAGCATTGGTGACGACAAAGAGGACGGCTTGCTGAATGCGCTCCAGCGAAGTTGCGATGGTTTGACTCATCACTTCGTCCTTCGTGAGAGTGTGTATTTTAGGTTCTGCGCGTTCCCATTCTTCATCCGAGAAAAGAGGCTTTAGGAGATTGCACACATGCGTGATGCCGATGAGAGTAATGTCTTTTTCGCGAGGCTTTTTGCCTTCAAGGAGGATTTCGCGAAGGCGCTGGCGAATGCGGGTTTCTTCCTCGTCATCAATCATTGGGTAGCACTCTTTTGTGAAAATCAGCAGGTAGCGATAGTCTTCGCGCTTAAGGATATTGCGGTCCACCAGGCCTTGAAGGATATCTTCCATGTAGGCCTTGGCGTGCGCGCTTGTTTGTGCGAGGGCCTTTTCAAGGGGGAGGGCCTCCCCGGTGCCAGGCAAGGACTCGAGGACTTTGTTTGCCACAGGGTCACCCGTGGGTGTTTTGTCGAGGATGACCAGCTCGGCATCTTCAGTGGTCTCAAGTCGCTCGGCGAGGGCAAGCTCCATCAATAGGGCGCCTGAGATGGCATAATCGAGATACTGCTCGGGGAGCGGGGCGATTTTGCCGGTTTCGTCGTCTAAAGCGAAGAGAATGACTTTTTCTGCGAGTCGAAGCATAGCTATATGCGGCTGAAGTTAAAAACTTTAAAGTGCGTCAAAGAAAGGGAATAGGGATATCATTGCTAAAAATGCTTTAAAAAGAAAGCTTTTTTCGCTAGCTTCTGCAGTCATTACTTTATCCAACTGAGGCTGTGTTTGCAAAATGGTTTGCAAATACTCATTTCCCAGCCTCACGAACGCATCTATAGAAAGGCTTTGTTATGAAACGTAAGGTACTAGGGTTTTTATTGGTATTCGCTGGGTGTGCTGGTGCTTTTGCCGGAGAGCATGTCGATGCTTTAGTGGCACAAGTGCCGAACTTAAGCCTTTTGGTCGTAGGCTCTATTAAAGAAGATCCTGATGATAGCTTAATGCTGAAAAACACCCAACATTGTATCGGCGTTCTCGAGCAAGTAGCTAATGATGGCGGTAACTTTAATGGAGACTCTTGGAGAAACTGGGCTAAGAGCTTTGCTCAGGTGGTTGCTTATGCAAATACAGTAGACAATTCTGGAGTTGCTGGAGAGGCGTGGGCAGCAGCGAACCAGCTCCAGCAAAGGCTGAACACGATGGATTTGGGCGCTGTTAATGCGGAGCTTGTTGCTGAGTATATGCTTCCTCTTGTCACTGTCATGGCTGAGTATGCCGCAGCACCGGGTGATATAGACGACGTTCTCGCCGCATTAGACGTTTTCCAAACTTGGTTGACGGGCCTACTTCCTGAAGAAGAGGATGAAGAGGATGAAGAGGTTAAGCAAGAAGAAGAGGAAGAGGTGATTAAGGAAGAGGATGATTTTGGGGATAGTTTCGAGGGAGACTTAGGTGATCGTTTAGCTAATCTTCCGACAACGCTAAATGAAGAGGAAGAGGAAGTTGATTGGGGTGCTTGGGACGATGATGATGGCGATCTCGTGGATGAGGAAGCTGGCCCTGCTGTAATGGGTGTAGAAACTACTCATAATAATACCCGTTCTGATGTGGTCGTTCCTCAAGGTACTCCACAAGGTGCATCTGTTATTATTCATGGACAAGTCCCAGGTGGTAGCAATCAAGATAGAATGCCTCCTATATGCACCCTCTATTTCGATAGCAGTGTTCCCCACGATACTCTTTAACATCGAGTTATTCTAAACTTTAAAATATTGAATCTATTGTGTTTGTGGGCGCACGCCCTAGAGACCTGGGCCCAGGCCTCTAGGGCTTAACGTCTCTAATTGAAGGGTATTGGTATGCAGTGTGTGCGAGTTATAGCTTGTTATTTATTTTTCTTCGGGTGTTTGTGTGGTCTTGTTTCCGTAAAGGCTATTTCAAGGCAACATGTAGAAGAGGCGCTCAATGAAATAAGAGCATGGAAAGAGGAGGTACAAAGGAGGATCGCATCGACTGAGAGTGGTTCTCCATTCAAACATCTTGAGTGCTGGTTGATGATGCATGATCCTGTTGAAGCCGTTTTAATTCAGTGGATCCGATATAATGAGACTGACGATACTGCTGAGCGTGAAGCCATTTTTAAGATCGTTTATGAGCAGGTTTTTCGGCTCATGCAATTAACGGGTGTCCAGGTTCATGATGTAACGTATGAGAGTTTATTGCCGGACAGGGAGCGGCGCCTAAACACGGTATTTATTTGTCTCGATGACTGCATGCTTCCTAGCCTCAGGTCTTATTGGATGCTTATACAGGCTTATGATGATCCGACGCATGACTTTTGGAGGGGTGATGCCCATTATTGGGAAGATTTTAGAAACCTAGTTATTGATGATGCTGCTGACTGGAGACGCAGTGCTGTAATCGCTCTCCAAAATCTTTTTTTTAGAATAAGTGATAGGGATGCATGGCTTGGCTTTTTTGTTCCCAACTTTAGGTACTTGTTGGACTATGATGATTTGGACTATTTATTATTTGATGGAGAAGGGAGTTCAGAGGAAGAATCCGAAGATGATCTTGCGAGTAGTGAAACTGATAGTGAGTGCATAGTCAGCGACGATGATGATTCTTCCGAAGAATTTAAAGATGAAGAGCTGGATATTGATTTTTTAAACTACACTACGGCTGACGAAGGGGATGATGTTTTCTGGCTAGAGCTCATTTTGAGGAATGCCCATGATGACTTTACTGAAGTAATCGAAGAACCTGATGACGAGCTGAACATACCTATTGTGATTTTACGTAGAAACCAAGACCCCAATCACAATGCTACCGACAGCACTGATAGTAATCAAATGCGTGTGTTACGCTCTCATAGTGCTGAGTTATTTGTGATGCCTGGCCCAGGCATTGCAAGAGGCTATAAGTCAGAGTAGACGATAGGCGAAGACATGGACAAATGACCCGTGTTTTTAATATTTGGTTATCGAAATAATAATGACTTCAATCCAAACTATTGAATGAACTTTCTCATTTTTATGTGTATTTGATCTAAGAAATCCTTATACTCAACATGACCGGTTGAGTTTTTTTGCACGTCTATCCATTAACCCCTAAACTAAAAAGGAGAAATTGTTCATGTATCCTGTAATGCGCGTTTGTTGTTGTATCTTTTTAGGAATGTCCTGTTTTATCTCGTCGATATGGGCCATTGAAATTGAAGATGTCCAAGCCGCACGGAATGAGATGGGTACCCTTCGGCAGACAGTCGCAAAAGCAGGTCTTATGAGAAGGTTTCAATATCCTTTGGAAGATTCCACAGGTTACACGCGTGCTGCAGACTTAGCTTCGTCCGTCCGTGTACTGCTGGATGCTTGGACACGCTATTACTACCACCCAGTACAAAGAAATGCTATCTTCAGAAGCGTCTACGACCAAGTCGTCTTCTTGATGGATCAAGTGGGCCTTGATGCAGTTGATTTAGGTGAAAATGGTTACGACGGTTTGCTCTGGCAACTGGATGCCCGCCTGACAGCAGCAACGACTACTATTTACGAAAATCTCCTGCCTGCCGTTCGCGATTACGCAGCAGCGGTGCAAGCGAGCAATGAAATGGCCGGGTCTGAGGCTGTTCTCCTCAATGCGGTAACTCAATTGAGAGATGCTTTCTTCATGCTCAATGATGACGAAGCATCTGAAGATGAAGAAGAGTCCGACGAGGAGGAGTCCGATGAAGATTCTGAAAACGACAGCAAAGATGAAGACTCCGAGGAAGATAGCGAAGAAGGGGAGGATGATACTTCAAGCTCTGAATACACAACGGACACAGACAGCTATACCTCCACAGAATCTGAATCCGAAGAGAGCTCTGAAGAAGATGACGAAGAAAAGTCTTCAGATTCAGAGTATCAAACAGCTAACGAAGGTGATGATTTGAGCAACACAAGCTCCGTTATTTACTATAGCTCTACGGATGAAGAGGAAGATCTAGCTACTTATGATGACAACAACTCAACTCAGCCTCCTCTACGGCGCGTCCACAGCGCAGAACGTTTTCGAGTGCTAGGTGACTGGGGTATTGTCCTAACAAGCGGCTACCGTTCGGAGTAATCCATGCTATACCGGAGTATAGTCATTGTCTCGCTTTTGCTGATCATTTTCATCGGTGGTGCGAGTTTCTCTCGTGCAGACCTTCTCGAGGAGCTCATGGCTGCAAAAACCATCCTCAATGTCCTAAAGCAGGAAGAGCAGTCACCACCTGAGGCAAGACTTCTTCTCGAATCAGCATGTCCCTGTATTGAGTGGATCATCCATGCTATCGAAGCCGAAGCAGCGAACCAACTTACCTACGCTCAATGTGTCGAGTTTTCGACAACGGCCCTTGCCGGCCTCCTTTCGACACTCTGCATTCGTGACGAAGGCGGTGATGCATTGCTCACTCAGTCTTTGGGTTTGAGTGCCAATAACACTACAGTCACCTCGCATGAGGGTGATCTAGGAAGTAAAGCTGAAGAGAAGGCAGGCAACGATACCGAAAACAACACCCTCTGGCTTGAAGATCAATCCCACCGCGAGCGTGCACTTCGCTTAGCCCTTCAGCTCGTCAATGAGTTGATTGAATACGCCCAGGGCACGCGTGCTCCTTGGGGGTGCGTGCCGACAGCAGCGCGTTTGTGCGATTGTGTCCAGGTGACGCATACTTTCCATATGCCCCAATCACAGTTCGAATAGCCGTGTTCGCTGCATTCAAGCTTGAGTGCGCTGGTCTTTTTTCGGATAACAGAGTCCATGGAAATTACGTTAGTCGTTATGGCAGCAGGCATGGGCAGTCGCTATGGTGGGCTGAAGCAAATTGATGGTTTCGGCCCTAATGGGGAGACTTTGCTTGAGTACTCCGTGTACGATGCTATTCGCGCCGGTTTTGATCGTGTTGTTTTCGTCATCCGTCCAGACATTGAGGATGATTTCAACGCTTGTTTGCCATCTGCTTTAACATCGTCCATCGATACGCACACTGTTTTTCAAACGTATACGCTCGGCCTGCCCAAAGGGCTTACAATTCCCGTAGGCCGAGAAAAGCCTTGGGGTACAGGTCAAGCCGTCCTTGCCGCCCGCGATGTTATACCGGGGCCTTTTGCCGTCATCAATGCGGATGATTTCTACGGCGAGCATGCCTTTCAGTCAATGGCTACTTTTTTGCGAGGGTTACCCTCGGCAGGGGAAAGCGTTGCATCGGCTTTAGTCGGTTACCGCTTAAAGCACACTTTATCCGATTACGGTTCCGTCTCGCGCGGTCTCTGCGAGGTGAGTGCATATCGCGAGCTTCTTAGCATTGAAGAGGCGCCCACTATCAAGCGTTCTAAGGGGGGTATTGTTGCCGTCAATGCCGAAGGCAGCTCTAGGCCCCTGGATGGAGATGCCTGGGTCTCAATGAATTTCTGGGGCTTTGCGCCTAGCTTTTGGCCCGTTCTCGAGCGTGCGTTTGACACTTTTTTGAAAACAAAAGCCCAAGACATTAAAGCCGAGTTTTACCTTCCTCTTGCGGTCGATACTATGCTCAAGGAGGGTCAGGGTACAGCCAAGCTCCTCCCTTGTGAAGATAGCTGGCTGGGCATTACCTACCGCGAAGAAGCACCTGCTGTTCGCTTAGAGATTTTAAAACTCATCGAGGCGGGCGCCTATCCCAAAAAGCTATGGAGTGCTTCAAACAGCACCCTCAACCTGGTCGAGTAAGCTATGAATTTCCTCTTGCGAGGTTTTCCCTGGGACATGCCCTGAAAGGTCGAGTGCTTGCTGTAGGTGTAGCTTTGCTTTTTGGGGGAGTCTAAGCTCGAGGTAGCACCTTCCCATGAGAGCCTGTGCGTCGAGCCAGTCTTCCTTGACCTCGAGGCAGTAGGTGAGGGGAACAAGCGCCTGCTCAAAATCCCCTTCCTCAACGAGCGCCTGGCCGAGGGTAAAATGAAATTGCGGGTTGTCGGGGTCGCCTTTGAGGCGTTCACGGAAGGTATGGGAGGGTCTCATAAAGTGGTGATTTTACGCTTCGTCGACGTAGATGGCAATGGCCGTGCAGTTGTCGGGGCCACCACGCTCTCGAGCAATGCGGATGATGTTGTCTACGAGGGCCCTTGGCGTATCCTCAAGGGCGATATAGTCGTGGATTTCTGGGTCTTCGAGTGTTTTGGTAACGCCATCTGAGTAGATTAAAATACGATCTCCCGGTTCCAGCTTTTGGGTGATGACGTCCGTTTTTAAGTCTCCATATTGGCCCATGCAGCGGGTTAAGCTGTGGTAGTAGTAGTCGGGTAGTTCTTTGGTTTCACCTGGGGGTAGGGTATTGAAAATCTCTTGGGCCATGGTGTGGTCTTCGGTTAATTTCTGTAGTTGACTACCTTTTCTCAGAAGGTAAACGCCCGTATCGCCGACGTGGGCAATCGTCAGCGTGTCGTCGCGGATGAAGGCCGCCGTGAGTGTACTGCCCATGCCAAGCTCTTCGTTGACTTTAATGCCCTCGTTGTGAACGGTTTGATTAATGTGGTTAAACATCCGTTTCCAGGCATCTGGGGTCATGTGGTTGGCGACCTGAGCAATCAAGTACTCGAGCGTTTCGACCGAGAGCTGGCTTGCCAAGTCCCCATGGGGGAGGCCCCCTAGGCCGTCAGCGACAGCATAGATTTGGATGGTGTCATTTAAGAGGTAGCTGTCTTCATTTGAAGCGCGCATGAGGCCGATGTCCGTCTGCCCGTAGGTGCGGAGTATAAGAGACTCTTTTTGGGTCATAAGCACGATCTCGTTACCATAAAGATGTTACCTTTCTAAGTCGAATCTAAAAACAACCTTCAAAATAAAAACGAAAAAGCGTTGAGCCCATCCTCATATCGCTTAGAATGTATCAGCATCCGTCGACTATCCTTGCTATCCCTGTAAAGTTCTTATGAGAAAAACAAACGTTGTTTGGGTAGGTTTTTTGTTCTTTTTTTCCACGAACACATCCTTTGGGGGTGGCTTTTGGCATATTTTGTTTCCTCCTCGGGAAAATCCCGACGAGGCCTTGAGGGCCTATGTTCAGCAGCTCCTTGCCTCGCTTCATCCACAACAGGTCGTTGAGGTCGACGAAAGCATTCTTAATAATGACGACATTGAGGAGGATAACGGCATCGCTGTTGTCGAAGTGGACGATACCGTCCAGGCCCAAGCTCTCGAGGATGCCCTTTTTGCCCTTCACCGCTATCTCGCTTGGCAGGCCCTGTATACTGAGCTTCGCATAGTCCTTACAATGGATGATGAGCTCGCACCCCAAGTCGCCGGTATGCTTATTCAGGCTTTTTGTAATGGCCTCTGTTGTAGTGAGCAAGTGCGTGCCCGCCTACTTCGTTTAGACCCTACTGAGCAGCTCGCCGGGGACGAGGCGACCCTCATCGAGCTGTTAACGGATCAACAGCCTTTAAATCGAGGAGTTTTCCAAGAGCTTATAGAGCGCCTTATTGATGCGTATCAAGGCATTGTCGAGCGGTATTTGGACCATGAGGCTAACATAAGAGGTGCAAGGTCCTTGATGCATTTCCTCTTGGGTGCCGTCGTTGAAGGTATCACCACCGAGCTTCGCGAGGGCAATGAGGGCGATGAAGCACCTGTCCTCATGGGGATGAATTTCAATACCCAAGTACTCGTCCAAATTCAGCGTTGGGCCGACAGGTATGACCCTCATTTTCACCTGTGGCAGCATGCAGACCTTCAGCACCAGCGGCGCTTGTTCGGATCTATCCGCAACTATAGGCGCCATTTACCCACCCGGAGGGACTGGGTGCTCGCCCAATTGCTTCAACAATTCGATGAGGTTGTTGAGCCTGCCAAAGAAAAAGATCAAAAAAAGAAGTCAAAAAATAAAGGCAAGCGCAGTGCCAACAAAGAGGAGGACCGTGTTTACGATGATGAAGAAATACAAGACGGCCTCATTATTCTAAATGAAGAAGACGCAGAGGACGAAAACATGGAGGGCATTACTGTCATTGGCCCCAATAGAGACAGGAGCAACAGCGAGAGCTCTGAAGAGGACGACGAAGTGCGAGAGCTCACCATCGTTGATGAGGAGGGTAATGAGCTCCAACGGGTAAATCTTGCAAGTTATCATGGACGCAATCCAAGCGAGTTGCTTTCTTTTGCGATGGGCCAGATTGAGGAGCAACACCGTAATACGCTTCGTCTCGGGGAAGTAGGTGCGCCTATACCCGTTCAAGACTTGTGGCTTACGATGCCTCCAGAGCTCTGGTTTTTCATCTTAGAGTATCTCGATTTCGATGATTTGCTGAATGCATCGCGCGTTTGCATGTTTCTCCATGGCCTTACTATTTGCCCTAATTGGCAGCGTTTGCAGAATGTCCTGAATGACGGGAGTGTTCAGACTGCCTTCAGGAGTGAGTCTCAGCGCAATTTATTCACCCGCTTAGGGCTGCGTTTTCTTGAGAAAAACGAGTTTAGAAAGGCTGCTCGCTGCTTTGCTATCCAGGGCTGCTTTGAGGGTCTGATTTTGCCCCACAATTATGGAGGTCTGTGTCACGTGGGCCATTATTTAAACACTCTGCAGGGGGCCAACCCTCTTTCTGAGATAGTCATCCCGGCCTGTCAGCAAGAGAGGGTGGTGGGCAATCTCGAGCTTATTATTGCAAACCCTCCCGATGCTCTAGCACAGCAAGCACTCCTCAATGCGATTGCAGAGCATTATTTTAACCGAGAGATTGTTCTGCCTCGTTTCCAACAAATTGCTTTAGATTCTACGCAGTCTCTAAAGCGTCGCATCCGTGCGCTCGTCCATTGGCAAACCTTACTTCACCAATGCGGAGACACTCGAGTACCCCCTATAGAAGAAATCTGGGACTTGCACTCTATGGCTCTTGTCATGGGCGTTCCTTTTGAGCAAGCCGAAGCTTTGATCAATACACTCAAACAGCTGTGTCTCCGCTTTAAGAAGGCAAAGAATGCTAAGGCTAAAAACTTTGTTACAAGCATCCTTTGGGACCTCCTTTTAATCGCTCAGAGCACGCGTGCTATTGAGCCCTTAAGACTCCTCGCATTAGATGCATTTGGAGATCTTGTGGAGCAGTTTCGCCCTTCAGTTTACAACCCTTTTATTGATACGATGACTCAAATCAGTATAAGCGAGAATGTTCCCATTGCTGTGCGCAATAAAGCTCTCTTTGTTTTGATGAAGATGACCAGAGGGTGAGGTGTAGTCGAGGCATAGGTGTAAAATCTCAAGATCAACCGTTTTTTAATATTTTTTTTGTTAGCATCTTATGTGTTTTTATTTGATAGGATGATGTAAATGTGTTACATTTTCCTAACTACACATTATGTCGTCTAAAAATCCACGAATCAATGTCACCTTTGACAAAAAAGCATTAAAGACTTTGGAGAAAGTTGCTTCCAAGGACCATATGTCTTTAGCTGGTTTAGTTCGCACGTTAACGATGGAAGCCCTAGAAAACCGTGAGGACTATTACTTGTCTAACATGGCGGAGAAAATTGATAAGAAGGGCGCCAAGACGTATTCTCACGAAGACGCATGGAGATAAAATATCGTCTTGAGTACCTCGAAGAAGTTGTCCGTAAACACATCCCTTTGTTGAGTGCTAGTGTTCGGGTCCGCATTAAGGCCGCTATCGAAGAACGCTTAGCTACAGATCCTCTTCGGTTTGGGAAGCCATTACAATATAGCTGGAAAGGGCATAGGCGTTTACGCGTTGGCGACTGGAGGATTATCTACCGCGTTAACAACAACAAAAAAGTAGTCACCATCGTGATGATCCGGCATCGCCGGGACATTTATAAGCGCGTTAATATTTAAAGCAAACGCCTTATTTTATAAATAATTATATCTAGATCTCCGAGAAAGATCCAGTAGAAAGCTATATTTAGGCTAGTTGGACTTGACACAGGGTAGATATAATAAATCACTATGCCCGCAATACCAGGGCCTAGTCC
>MDTA01174138.1_pt1 | contig 16223 bp, 13 predicted proteins | sample 811151 | NCBI WGS metagenome assembly MDTA01 (sample SAMN05326648, study PRJNA326480) | marine metagenome | isolation source: seawater | place: Indian Ocean: South | collected 2010 | reverse complement strand
TCTCCCTTGCTCACTGAGCCATCGCAGACAAGCAACACTTGCAAGAGGTGTACATAGATGTACTCGTGGCGTGTCCTGGACGGGCCCACCCGATCCCGGTGCGGGCTTTCTGGAGAGAAAGGTCTTTGGGATCCTGCCGGGGCTTCGCCCCTCTCGCGGGCACCGAGACCGAACCGGGCTACGGAGCCATAGCTCGGGCTTTAGGTAAAGGCGGGGATCAGCGGGGAGCGGGCGGCCAGCTCCGGCTCGCAGCGGGCAATGATCTGCTGGTACTGGCGGTCGGTGATGTGCTGGATCGACAGGCGCGGGTGCACCAGCAGCTCCATGTCCGCGAATTCCGGCACTTCGCGCATGTCGGCGAGGCTCAGCGGGGTCTGGTAGAGCGCCACGAAACGCAGGTCGACCTGAAACCAGCGCGGCATGTCCTCGCTGCTGCGCGCGTCGAAGCCGGGGTGGTCAGGCTTGAACTGGGTGGGATCCGGGTAGGGGCCGGACACCACCTGGGCTTCACCGACAATCGACGGATTGCGTCCGCGGGAATGGTAGATCAGTACCCGGTCGCCGTCCTGGATCTCGTCGCGCAGCCGGTTGCGGGCCTGGTAATTGCGCACGCCGTCCCAACCGGTCATCTGGTCGGGGGCATCACGCAGGTCGCGGATGCTGAAGTCGTTCGGTTCGGTCTTGAAGAGCCAAGTTCGCATGAAAGCCTCGATTGCCTGGAAAGCGCAATTTAACAGGTTTCCCGATAATGTCATCTGTATTTACGTTTCAGTGCCGGAACCAGCATGGCAAGGGCGCATGTCAGTGCTGTGACGATGCCGCCGGCGGCGCGCCGGGCCTCCCCCTGTGGCAGAATGTGGTACTCTTTCGCGCCCGTTTGGAGCCAAGACGTGATTGAACCCCGCGAACAGCAACAGGCCCTGGCCACCCTCAAGACCCCCCGTGATTGTCTGCGTTGGGGGGAATCCGCCCTGCGCCGCGCCGGGGTCTATCTGGGCCACGGCACCGACGACCACGGCGATGAATGCCTGGCGCTGTTGCTGCACGTGCTGGCGCTGCCCCTGGACACCGACCCGCGCATGCTCGACGCGCGGCTGCTGCCGGACGAGGTCGACCGCTATGTGGCGCTGCTGGTTAAGCGCGCCAACGAGCGGGTGCCGGTGCCGTATCTGACCGGGCAGGCCTGGTTCTGCGGGCTGCCGTTTTTCGTCGATGAACGGGTGCTGATACCCCGTTCGCCGCTGGCGGAGCTGATCGAGGCCGGCTTCCAGCCCTGGCTGGCGCCGGAGCGGGTCGGCCGGGTGCTGGATCTGTGCACCGGCAGCGGCTGCATCGCCATCGCCTGCGCCCACGCGCTGCCCGACGCGCGGGTGGACGCCAGCGACATCTCCGAACAGGCGCTGGCGGTGTGCCGGCGCAATATCGACGAGCACGGTCTCGCCGACCGGGTCACGGCGGTGCAGGCGGACGGCCTGGACGGGCTGGACGGCCCCTACGACCTGATTATCTCCAACCCGCCCTACGTGGACGCGGAGGACCTGGCCGCGATGCCCGACGAATACCGCCACGAGCCGGAACTGGCGCTGGCGTCGGGGCACGACGGCCTGGATTTCACCCGCCGCCTGCTGGCCGGCGCCGCCGAGCGGCTCTCCGAGGACGGCGTGCTGATCGTCGAGGTGGGTAACAGTGACCGGCACATGGCGGCCCTGTGGCCGGACGTGCCGTTCCTGTGGTTTGAATTTGAACGCGGCGGGCATGGCGTTTTCATGCTGGACCGCCGCCAACTGCTAGAATTCCGGGATCGGTTTATCGCCGCCTGAGGCGCCTGAGGAGCACTATGTCTGGGAACAGTTTCGGTGAACGCTTTCGCGTCACCACTTTCGGTGAAAGTCACGGCGTCGCGCTGGGCGCGGTGGTGGAAGGCTGCCCGCCGGGTCTGGAGATCAGCGAGGCGGACCTGCAGGGCGAGCTGGACCGCCGCAAGCCGGGCACCAGCCGCTACACCACCCAGCGCAAGGAACCCGACCAGGTGCGCATCCTGTCCGGGGTGTTCGAGGGCAAAACCACCGGCACCTCGATCGGCCTGCTGATCGAGAACACCGATCAGAAGTCCAAGGATTACAGCAACATCGCCGAGACCTTCCGGCCCGGCCACGCGGACTACACCTACACCCAGAAATACGGCTTCCGCGATTACCGCGGCGGGGGGCGTTCCTCGGCCCGCGAAACCGCCATGCGCGTGGCCGCCGGCGCCATCGCCCGCAAGTATCTGGAGCAGCGTGTCGGCGTGCGCATTTACGGTGGCGTCGAGCAGATCGGCACCATCCGCGCCGAGCGGTTCGACTGGCACAGCGTCAACGACAACCCGTTCTTCTTCCCGGACGCGGACAAGGTGCCGGCCCTGGAACAGCTGATCAACGACCTGCGCAAGGACGGCTCGTCCATCGGCGCGCGGGTGACGGTGTTCGCCGAAGGCGTGCCGCCGGGCTGGGGCGAACCGGTGTTCGACCGTCTGGACGCGGATCTGGCCAAGGCGCTGATGTCGATCAACGCGGTCAAAGGCGTGGAGATCGGCGATGGCTTCCAGGTGGTCAACCAGCGCGGCGAGGAACACCGCGACGAGATGACACCCGAGGGCTTCGCCAGCAACCACGCCGGCGGCGTGCTGGGCGGCATCACCTCCGGGCAGATCGTGCGCGCCAGCATGGCGCTCAAGCCCACCTCCAGCATCACCATCCCCGGGCGCAGCATCAATCTGCGCGGCGAGGCCACCGAAGTGGTCACCAAGGGCCGCCATGACCCCTGCGTGGGGGTGCGCGCCACGCCCATCGCCGAAGCCATGCTGGCGCTGGTGCTGATGGACCATTACCTGCGCCATCGCGGCCAGAACGGAGACGTGACGCCGCCGCTGGCGCCGATTCCCGGCGGATTCTGAGCAAGGGGCGCCGTATGCCGTTTTACTGGCGCCTGTCCGGGTTCTATTTCCTCTACTTCGGCCTGCTCGGCACCCTGGTGCCGTACTGGTCGCTGTACCTGAAAGACCTGGGCTTCAGCCCGTTCGCCATCGGCGTGCTGATGGCGGTGCCGCAGATCACCAAGATCGGCGCGCCCAACCTGTGGGGCTGGCTGGCCGACCGCACCGGGGCCCGGCTGCGCATCATCCGCCTGGGCAATCTGGCCGCCGCGCTGGCGTTCCTGCCGGTGTTCTGGGTCGACCAGGTGTGGAGCATGGCGATCCTGCTCGCCACCTTCAGTTTCTTCTGGAACGCGGTGCTGGCCCAGTTCGAGGTGATCACCCTGCGCACGCTCGGCGACCAGGCGCACCGCTACAGCCATGTGCGGCTGTGGGGGTCGCTCGGTTTTATCGGCGCGGTGCTGCTGGTGGGCTGGGCACTGGATCATCTGCCCATCGATCTGCTGCCCTGGGTGATGTCCGCGCTGCTGTGGCTGCTGTGGCTGACCACGCAATCGCTGCCCTCAGGGGGCGCCGAGCAGCCCCGTGCCCGGCCCGGCGGCGTGCGGGCCCTGCTGCGCCGGCGCGACGTGCAGGCGTTCATCCTTGCTTCTTTTCTGATGCAGGCGTCCCACGGGCCGTACTACACCTTCTACAGCATTCACCTGGAAGACCTGGGGTTCCGCAAGTTCACCGTGGGCGTGCTGTGGGCGCTGGGCGTGGCCGCCGAGGTCGGCATCTTTCTGATCATGCACCGGCTGATGCGCCGCTTCGCTCTGGCCCGGGTGCTGTTCGTCAGCCTGCTGCTGGCGGTGCTGCGCTGGCTGATCATCGCGCTTTGCGGCGCCGATCTGTGGTGGCTGGTGCCCGCCCAGCTGCTGCACGCGGCCAGCTACGGCAGCTTCCACGCCGCCAGCATCGCCTGGGTGCAGGACACCTTCGGCGAAGCCCACGCCGGCCAGGGCCAGGCGCTGTACTCCAGCCTCGGCTACGGGGCCGGCTGGGCGCTGGGCGCCGGCCTCAGCGGCCTGTACTGGGCCCGCTGGGGCGCGGACAGCTTTCTGGTGGCGGCCGCCACGGCGGCGGTGGCGGCGCTGGTGGTGTGGCGCTGGCTGCTCAACCGCCGCTGTTGAGAATATCCAGAAAGGCACCGGCGGCGTTGGAGCGGCTGCGGCCCGGGTGGGTGACCACGCCCAGGCGGCGCACCGGCAGGGCGGTGTCCACGTTCAGGCGCACCACGCTGTCATCGAGCATGGTTTCCGGCAGCACGCTCCAGCCCAGGCCGATGGACACCATCATATGGATGGTTTCCAGATAGTTGGTGGACATGGAGATGTTCAGGGTCAGCGCCTGTTCCTCGAACAGACTTTCCACGATGCGCCGGGTGAAGGTCACCGGCGAGGGCAGGATGGCGCTGTAGCCGGTCAGGGTCTCCAGGGTCACGCGGTCGAGACGCGCCAGCGGGTGCTCCGGCGCGGCCATGAACACCAGCGGGTCCTGCCACACCGCCTGGCTGTGCAGGCGCGGGTCCGGCTGCGGGGGCAGGGTGACCACGCCCATCTCCAGGTCGCCGTGCAGCACCGCTTCCCAGGCTTCCTCCGAATCGATGAAATGGATGTCCAGTTTCACGTCCGGGTATTCGCGGGAAAAGCGGCGCAGCACCGGCGGCAGCCGGTGCAGGCCGATATGGTGGCTGGTGCCGATGCGCAGGGTGCCGGACACCGTGCCGGTCAAATTGCTGATCGCCCGGCTCATGTCTTCCAGGTCGAGCAGCACCTGGCGGGCGCGGGGCAGCAGCGCTTCGCCCGCCTCGGTGAGGCGGATGCGCCGGCCCACCCGGTCGAACAGGCGGGTGCCGAGCTGCTGCTCCAGCTGGGCGATGCGTTTGCTCACCGCCGGTTGAGTGAGAAACAGCCGTTCCGCCGCGGTGGAGAAGGAGCCGCTCTCCGCCACCGCCAGGAAGGCGGTCAGGGCCTGGGTGTCCATGGATAGCGCCTCCGGGAATTCAGATAACCTTCTGGAATCCTAAACATAAAAATTATGAATTGGAATTATCGAAAAGCCCTGCGTAAGGTGTGGCTATCAATTGGAGAACAGGTTATGGCAGGCAAGACACTCTACGACAAGTTGTGGGACGCCCACCTCGTGACCGAACGCGAGGACGGCTCCGCGTTGATTTACATTGATCGTCAGATCATCCACGAAGTGACCTCGCCGCAGGCCTTCGAGGGGCTGCGCCTGGCCGGTCGTCAGCCGTGGCGGTCGGGCGCGTCGGTGGCGACCATCGACCACAATGTGCCGACCACGCCGTTCAACAACGCCTCGGACATCGTCGACGACACCTCGCGCATCCAGGTGCAGACGCTGCAGGACAATACCCGCCAGTTCGGCATCACCGAATACGGCATCGGTGATGTGCGCCAGGGTATCGTACACGTGATGGCGCCGGAGCAGGGCGCGGTGTTGCCCGGCATGACGGTGGTCTGCGGCGATTCCCACACCTCCACCAACGGCGCCCTGGGCTGTCTCGCCCACGGCATCGGCACCAGTGAAGTGGAGCATGTGCTCGCCACCCAGACCCTGGTGGCGCAGAAAATGAAGAACATGCAGGTGCGCGTGGAAGGCGAGCTCGGCCCCGGCGTCACCGCCAAGGACGTGGTGTTGCACATCATCGGTGTGATCGGCACCGCCGGTGGCAACGGCCACGCCATCGAGTTCGCCGGCAGCGCGATCCGCTCGCTGAGCCTGGAAGGGCGCATGACGGTGTGCAACATGTCCATCGAAGCGGGCGCCCGCGCCGGCATGGTGGCGGTGGACGACACCACCATCGACTACGTGCGCGGTCGTCCCGGCGCGCCCAAGGGCGCGGACTGGGACAAGGCGGAGGCCTACTGGCGCGGGCTGGTGTCCGACCCGGACGCCGAGTTCGACACCCTGGTGGAAATCGACGCCGCCGACATCCGCCCGCAGGTGTCCTGGGGCACCAGCCCGGAAATGGTGGTGCCGGTGGACGGCGTGTTGCCGGACCCGGCCGACGAAGCCGATGAGGTGAAGCGTTCCGGCATGGAGCGGGCCTACCAGTACATGGGCCTCAAGCCCGGCATCCGCACCAGCGACATCAAGCTGGACCGGGTGTTCATCGGTTCCTGCACCAACTCGCGCATCGAGGACCTGCGCGCCGCCGCCCAGGTGGCCAAGGGCCACAAAAAGGCGGATTCCGTGAAGCAGGTGCTGGTGGTGCCCGGTTCCGGCCTGGTCAAGCAGCAGGCCGAGAAGGAAGGGCTCGACAAAATCTTTATCGAAGCCGGCTTCGAGTGGCGCCAGCCCGGCTGCTCCATGTGTCTGGCCATGAACCCGGACCGCTTGCAGCCCGGCGAGCACTGCGCCTCCACCTCGAACCGCAACTTCGAGGGGCGCCAGGGCAACGGCGGCCGCACCCACCTTGTGAGCCCGGCGATGGCCGCGGCCGCGGCGGTGGCCGGCCATTTCGTGGACATTCGCGATCTCGCCCCGGCGGATCAGACGGCTTAGGAGCGGTACCATGGAAAAGTTCGTGAAATACACCGGTTTGGTGGCGCCGCTTGATCGTGCCAACGTGGACACCGACCAGATCATTCCCAAGCAGTTTCTCAAGTCGATCAAGCGGACCGGCTTCGGCCCCAACCTGTTCGACGAGTGGCGCTACCTGGACGAGGGCTTTCCCGGCCAGGACAACGAAAAGCGCCCGAAAAACCCGGATTTCGTGCTCAACAAGCCGCAGTATCAGGGCGCCAGCGTGTTGCTCACGCGCCGCAACTTCGGCTGCGGTTCAAGCCGCGAGCACGCCCCCTGGGCGCTGATGGATTTCGGCTTCCGGGCGATTATCGCGCCCAGCTATGCGGATATTTTCTACAATAACTGCTTCAAAAACGGCCTGTTGCCGATTGTGTTGCCGGAAGCTACCGTTGATGGGCTTTTTAAAGCCGAAGCGGCAAGCACCGATTTCCAGCTCACCATCGATCTGGCGAATCAGCAGGTGATGACCCCGGATGGCGAGGCCATCGGCTTCGAGATCGACGAATTTCGCAAACACTGCCTGCTCAACGGCCTGGACGAGATCGGCCTGACGCTGCAGCAAAGCGATGCAATTCGTGAATACGAAAGCCGCCGGCTGGCCGCCGAGCCCTGGATTTTCCAGGAGCCGCAAAAACAATAAAACAAGGAGGCATGATGATATTTCGTAGCGCTGGCCTGTTGCTGGTCCTGGCCCTGGCGGTCACCGGCTGTACCCGCACCGCCATGTACCACCCGCCGGGTGACGACGACCCGAGAGCGCGGCTGAGCATCGAAAGCCAGCTGGGCAGTAACGAAGAGAGCAGCGGCTGGCAGATGCCCGGCGCCGGTGAAAGCACCGTGGCGATTTTCAAGGTGGACGGTGAGCGTCTGGCCGAGAAGGGCGGCGAGCAACGCGTCTTCGTGGAACCCGGCGAGCACAGCGTGGAAATCTTCGCCGACCACCAGGGCTTTTTGCGCTTCGGTACGTTGAGCCATGATTTCGAGCCCGGCCGTGATTACCGGATCCTGGTCGATGAAGGCGAGGGCGACAAGCGCTACAGCGCGGTGCTGGTGCCCCAGGGCAGCGGCGTGATGAACGTCTACGACGAGACCCTGTTCTGAACGGGGTGAACCCAACGTTTAAGGAAAGTGAATGAGCAGTATCCTGGTGTTGCCGGGCGATGGTATCGGCCCGGAAATCGTCGACGAAGCGCTGCGCGTGCTGAAGGCGGCGCAGAAACGGTTCGACCTGGACATCCAGCTGGACCACGCCCTGGTGGGCGGCGCCGCCTATGACGCCGAAGGGGACCCGCTGCCCGAGAGTACCCTGGCCAAGGCGCGCGCCGCCGACGCCATCCTGTTCGGCAGCATCGGCGGCCCAAAGTGGGACAATATTGAACGCGACAAGCGTCCCGAGCGCGGCCTGCTGCGCCTGCGCTCATCGCTGGGCCTGTTCGCCAATCTGCGCCCGGCGATTCTGTTTCCGCAACTGGCGGAGGCGTCCAGCCTCAAGCCGGAAGTGGTCTCCGGCCTGGACATTCTGATCGTCCGCGAGCTCACCGGTGGTATCTACTTCGGTCAGCCGCGCGGCATCAAGGAAGAGAACGGCGAGCGTGTCGGCTTCAACACCTATGTGTACTCCGAGTCGGAGATGAAGCGTATCGCCCGGGTCGCCTTCGACCTGGCCATGCAGCGCGGCAAGCGCGTCTGCTCGGTGGACAAGGCCAATGTGCTGGAAGTCACCGAACTGTGGAAAGAAGTGGTCACCGAGGAAGCCAAGGCTTACCCGGAGATCGAGCTCTCCCATATGTACGTGGACAACGCCGCCATGCAGTTGGTGCGCGCGCCCAAACAATTTGATGTGATCGTCACCGGTAATCTGTTCGGTGACATCCTCTCCGATGAAGCCGCCATGCTCACCGGCTCCATCGGCATGCTGCCCTCCGCGTCCCTGGACGAAAACCGCAAAGGTCTCTACGAGCCCTGCCACGGTTCCGCGCCGGACATCGCCGGCCAGGGCATCGCCAACCCGCTCGCCACGATTATGTCGCTGGCCATGTTGATGCGTTACAGCCTGCAGCGCGACGATGTGGCGGACGCCATTGAAGCGGCGGTGGAAAAGGTCCTGGATCAAGGTCTGCGGACCGGCGATATTTACACCGAGGGCACCCGGAAAGTCAGCACCGGGGAAATGGGTTCCGCCGTGGCCGAGGCACTGGCCGGCGTCTGAGCCCCGCTGAAGAGCACAAACGCAGTAATCCATTCATAGAGAAGGGCAACGGCCTTTCAGGAGATTCGTCTCAATGAATAAAGTCGGTTTTATCGGCTGGCGCGGCATGGTCGGTTCCGTATTGATGGACCGCATGCGCGCGGAAAATGATTTCCAGGACATCGAACCGGTGTTCTTTTCCACCTCCCAGGTGGGCCAGCCCGGCCCGGACGTGGGCAAGGACATTCCGCCCCTGGGCGACGCCAAGAGCGTGGATGAACTGAAAGCCCTGGACGTGATCGTCACCTGCCAGGGCGGCGATTACACCAACGAGGTGTACCCCAAGCTCCGCGAAGCCGGCTGGAAAGGCTACTGGATCGACGCCGCCTCGGCGCTGCGCATGTCCGACGACAGCGTCATCGTGCTGGACCCGGTCAACCGCAAGGTGATCGATCAGGCGCTGGACAAAGGCACCCGGGACTTCGTCGGCGGCAACTGCACCGTGAGCCTGATGCTGATGGCCATGGGCGGCCTGTTCAACGCCGACCTGGTGGAGTGGACCAGCGCCCAGACCTACCAGGCCGCGTCCGGCTCCGGCGCCCAGCACATGCGTGAGCTGATCGCCCAGATGGGCGCCATCCACGGCGACGTGACCTCGGAACTGGCCGACCCGGCCAGCGCGATTCTGGACATCGACCGCAAGGTGGCCGCCACCATGCGCGGCGACGGCATGCCCCACGAACACTTCGGCTTCCCGCTGGCCGGTTCGCTGCTGCCGTGGATCGACAAGGAAATGGAAAACGGCCAGAGCAAGGAAGAGTGGAAAGCCCAGGCGGAGACCAACAAGATTCTCGGCCGCGGCGACCACCCGATCCCCCTGGACGGCACCTGCGTGCGCATCGGCGCCATGCGCTGCCACGCCCAGGCGCTCACCGTGAAGCTCAAGAAGGACGTGCCGCTGGATGAGATCTATGATCTGATCGGCCAGGCCAACGATTGGGTGAAAGTGGTCCCCAACGAGAAGGAAGCCACCCTGCGCGACCTCACCCCCACGGCGGTGACCGGCACCCTGACGGTACCCGTCGGGCGCCTGCGCAAACTGAACATGGGCGGTGAATACCTGAACGCCTTCACCGTGGGTGACCAGCTGTTGTGGGGCGCCGCGGAACCGCTGCGCCGCATGCTGCGCATTTTGTTGGAGCACTGATGAGTATTGACCTCGCCCTGGTGGGCGCCACCGGTCTGGTGGGCGAGGCCATTCTCGAACAACTCGCCCATCGGGATCTGCCGGTGGGCGAGTTGTTCGTTCTGGCCTCGGAAAACAGCGAAGGCAAAAGCCTGCGCGTGGGTAAAAAATCCCTGCAGGTACGGAAAGCCGAGGATTTCGATTTTTCACGGGTGCAGCTGGCGGTGTTCGCCGCCGGCGCGGCGGTGTCCCAGGAACTGGCACCGCGCGCCGCCGACGCCGGCGCGCTGGTGCTGGATCTGTCGCCGGCGTTCCGCTATGAGCCCGACGTGCCGTTGCTGGTCGCCGGGGTCAACGACGAACAGCTCGGCGCCGCCCGCGAACGCAACATCGTGGCCGCCGCCGACGCCGCCACGGTGCAGCTGCTGCTGGCGCTGAAACCGCTGATGGCGCTGGGCGATCTGACCCGGGTCACGGTGACGCAGATGCAGAGTGCGTCGTCGTCCGGACGGGTCGGCGTGGAGCGCCTGGCGCGCCAGAGCGCGCGGCTGTTGAACGGCCTGGAGGCCAGCGAAGGGCCGGAGTCCCAGTACGCCTTTAATATGCTGCCGATGGCCGGCCGCCGTCAGGATAACGGCTACACCAGCGAAGAGCTGAAACTGATGCTGGAGGCGCGCCGGGTTCTGGGCCAGCCGCAACTGGCGGTGGACGTGAGCTGTGTTCAGGTGCCGGTGTTCCACGGCCTGTCGCAGACCGTGGTGGTGCAGGGCACCATGCCGATCACCCTGGCGCAGGCCGAAGCCTGCTGGCAGGACGCCCCCGGGCTGCAAATGGACGCCGACGACGAAGCCGACGGCGCCTCCCCGGTACGGCAGATCCGCGCCGACCTGGGCGTGCGAATTGCACGGGTTCGCGAGGACATCGACGGGCAGGGTGATTTAAGCTTCTGGACGGTGGCCGATAATATTAAAACCGGCGCCGCCTACAACGCGGTGCTGCTGGTCGAGAAGTTGCTAAAAGACTATCTGTAATGGATACTTACCGAGATTATGTGACGCAGTTTCTAGGTGTCCGGTGTAATTTCCTGCACAATCACGATAGCGATTCTTGGCATTCAAAGACCGCATCGGGATAATTTTGGCGGCCTGCCGGCTGAGAGGGCGGGGAAAGATAATAAGTAAAGGGTTCGATCAATGCTCCGAAAACTTGGGATAGGCTTTATCGCTCTGGCGACCATGGCGCCCGGGCTGGCGGCTGCACTGGGGGTGGGTGAGTACGAGCTGAACTCGTATTTGAACGAGCCGCTGGACATGACCGTGGAACTGCACGATCTGGGCGGCCTGTCCGAGGACGAAATTCTCGCCAACCTGGCCACGCAGGAGGCGTTCGACGCCGCCGGTGTGGACCGCGGCTACTTCCTCAACGATCTGAAGTTTGAAGTGGACGTGAGCGGCGACAGCGGCGTATTGCACATCCGCTCCCGTCAGCCGGTACGCGAACCCTATCTTAATTTCCTGGTGGAATTCCTCTGGCCCACCGGCCGCCTGATGCGGGAATACACCGTTCTGCTGGATCCGCCCAGCTACGCGGACGACGGCGACAGCCTGCAGCCCGCGGTTTCCGAACCCTCGCCACGCCCGGCCACCCGGCCCGAGCCCGCTTCCGAGCCGGCCCGCCAGCGCCCCGCCGAACCGGCCACGCGCCCGCAATCCCGCCCGGCCCCCTCGGAGGCTCCCGGCGACGGCGCCGGCGAAGTGGCCGAACGCGACAGCGGCACTTACCGGGTCGGGGCATCCGACACCATGTGGCGCATCGCCCGGCAGCAGCGCCCGAGCCCGGATGTGTCCGTACAGCAGATGATGCTGGCGATCCAGGAGCGCAATCCCGACGCCTTTATCAATGACAACGTGAACCTGGTGCGCGAAGGCGCGGTGCTGCGCATTCCGTCCGAGCAGCAGGTGCGCCGTGTGTCCAGCCGTGAAGCCCTGTCCCGGGTGGCCACGCAGAACCGCGAATGGCGGGGCATGCGCCCCGAGCCGGCGGCGGGCCAGCCGCAGCGGGCGCCGATCGACGCCACCGGCCGCGACCGCAGTGATCAGGTCGCCGGCGGCGACGACGGTCAGGGCCAGGTCACCCTGGTGAGCCCGGACAGCGAGGGCGGCGTGCGCGACGGCGACGCCACCGGCGGCCGCAGTGGCGACGCCGATACCGCCGCGCTGCAGAACGAGCTGGCGATCCGCGACGAAAATCTGGACCGCCTGAACCGCGAAAACAGCGAGCTGCGCAGCCGCCTGGATGCGCTGGACGAGCAGGTCAGCACCAGCCAGCAGTTGCTGGAAATGCGCAGCGAGAAGATCGCCGCGCTGCAGGCGGAACTGCGCCGGCTGCGTGAAGAGCAGGACCTGGACGTGGACCCGTCACTGCTGGAGGAGCCCGAGCCGGCGGCGGACAGCGCCCCCGACATGACCGCCGACACCGGCGGCGCGGACAGCGGCGGCGCCGAAAATACGGACGGCACCGATAGCGCCGACGCCGCCGGCGACCAGCCGGGCGCGGCTGGCGATGACGACGACGCGGCACCGGCGCTGGGCGCGCCGGGCCAGAACGGCGGCGGCGACGGGCCGTCGCCGGATCAGGGCGGCGGCGATGATGACCGCACCGCCACCGTGACCCCGCCCGAAAAGCCGGAACCGGCCTCCGCGGATCAGTCGGGCTCCGGCCCGGCCAACGCCGATCAGGCGGACAGCGGCGGCGGTATCGTCGGCCTGATTCGCGACAACCTGCTGTATGTGGGCGCCGCTTTGGCGGTTTTGCTGCTTCTGCTGTTGCTGGCGCTGCGCCGCCGTCAAAACGCGGCCGGCGACGAGCACGACGAAGAGGACGACAACGGGTTTGGTGATGATTTCGAAGCCCCGGTGATGGCCGGAACCGCCGCCCACGACGACGCCGACCTGGAAGAGGATCTCGCCGACGACGAGATGGATCCGATGGAGCGGGCCGACGTCTATGTGGCCTACGGCCAGTACCCCCAGGCGGTGGACTTCCTGCGTAATGAAATCAATCAGGCGCCGGAGCGCGGCGATCTGAAAATCCGCCTGCTGGAACTGCTGCACGAAAGCAACGACGAGCGCGGTTTCCACCAGCAGGCCACCGCGTTCGCCGGCACCAGTCCGGCGGTGGACGCCGCCATCAAACGGCTTGGCGGCGATCCGGGCGAGCACGATTACGGTGATAACGCCTACGTCGCGTCCAGCGCGGACAGCGGCGACGACGAGTTGTCCCTGGACGATCTGGAACTGGATCTGGCGTCCGACCTGTCGGATCAGCCGGACGACAGCGACGGCTATTCCCATGCCGCCACCGCCACCGCGGCGGGGGCCGGCGCCGCGGCCGGGTTCGCCGCCGGCCGCGAGCAATCCGAGCAGGCCGATACGGAACAGACCGAAACCGAACAGACCGACCAGGACGACAGCCTGGAACTGGACGACTTCGACTTCACCCTCGAGGACGAAGAGCCGGAAAACCGGCCGCTTCGCGACGAGACGCCACTGGAGCTGGACGACCTGGTACTCGACGACGGCAATGACCGCGCCGGCGACGATGAAGACGACGGCCTGGCGTTCTCCCTCGAGGACGATTTCGAAAACGACGGCGACGTGGCCTTCACCGATGACGAGCTGGCCGCGCTGGACAGCGCCGAAACGCCCGCCGGCAACGACGATGGCGACACCTCCACGGAGCGTGGCGCCGACGACCTGGGCGACTTCGACGACCTCGAACTCGATGATCTGGATGTGTCGCTCACCGACGACCGCACCGGCGTCGACGAGCCCGCGCCGGCACCGGCTGAAGCCTCGCCCGGGGAAGACACCGGTGACGAACTGGCCGATCTGTCCCTGGAAGACGACGACACGGAACTGTCCCTGGACGATCTCAGCCTGGAAGACGATGCGCCGTCGTCGCCGCGCACCGAACCGGATGCCGGCGCCGATGACCTCGACGACCTGAATCTGGAACTGGACGACGCCGGTGAAGACGACGCGCCGGCGGCGGAATACGAGCCCGAGCCGCAAACGGCCGCCACGCCGCCCGCGGACACCAGTGAGGTGAGCGACGACATGCTCGGCGACGACGATGACTTCGACTTCCTGGGTGAAACCGACGAAAACGCCACCAAGCTGGATCTGGCCCGCGCCTATATCGACATGGGCGACGCTGAAGGCGCCCGGGACATCCTCAACGAGGTGCTCAGCGAAGGCAGCGACGAGCAGCAGGGCGAAGCCAAGGAGCTGCTCGCCCGCGTCGGCTGAGACCGGCCGGTTGCCGTCTCTGGCGGTTCGGGGGGCGATGCCTTAAGGTATCGCCCCCTTTTTAATGCTCGCTTTACGGACCGCTAGGACGGCTTGATGACGCGAATCGCAGTGGCGGTGGAATACGACGGCGCCGGTTTCCACGGCTGGCAGACCCAGGAATCCGGCGTGCGCACCGTCCAGGAAGAACTGGAAAAGGCGCTCTCGCGGGTGGCCAACCACCCGGTGGCGCTGATCTGCGCCGGCCGCACCGACGCCGGCGTGCACGCCACCGGCCAGGTCTGCCACTTTGATTCCGACGCCGACCGCAGCATGAAGAGCTGGGTGATGGGCGCCAACCGCTTTCTCCCCGACGACGTCTCGGTGCAGTGGGCGCAAGCGGTGCCGGACGATTTCCACGCCCGCTTCAAAGCCAACCGGCGCCGCTACCGCTACGTGATCTATAACCACGCCGCGCCGCCGGCGCTGTTCCGTCGCCAGGTGACCTGGAACTACCGGCCGCTGGACGTGGATGCCATGATCGAGGCAAGCCGTTATCTGGTCGGCACCCACGATTTCACCTCCTACCGGAGCGTGCACTGCCAGGCCAAGTCACCGGTGAAAACCCTCAGCCGCTTTCATATTCACCGGCAGGGTCCGTTGATCGTGCTGGAAGTGGAGGGCAACGCCTTCTTGATGCATATGGTGCGCAACATGGCCGGCGTGCTGATGAGCATCGGCGCCGGCAAGCATCCGCCGGTGTGGGCCCGTGAAGTGCTTGAGGCCCGCGACCGCCGTAAGGGCGGCGTCACCGCGCCGCCGTTCGGGCTGTATCTGGTCGACATCGGCTACCCGGAGCCGTTCGTGCTGCCGCGTCCGCCGCTGGGCCCGCTGTGGCTGACCACGCTGAACGCGGCTGACGGCGGCGGTGCCGATGCCCCATAATTGACGCCCTCAACACCACGGTCTGTTATCATAGGTAACGAATGAACATACCCCGGGTCAAAATTTGCGGCATCACGCGGCCGGACGACGGGCGCCACGCGGCGCGGGCCGGCGCCGACGCCATCGGCCTGGTGTTTTACCCGCCCAGCCCCCGCTACGTGAGCCCGCGTCAGGCCGCCGACATCGTCGCCGCCTTGCCGCCGTTCGTGACCACCGTGGGGTTGTTCGTGGACGCACCGCCGGAGCAGATCGCCGCGTTGCTGGAACAGGTACCGCTGGACATGCTGCAGTTCCATGGCGATGAATTGCCGGAATACTGCGCCGCTTTCCAGCGTCCCTGGATCAAGGCCCTGCGGATGCGCGACGGGGTGGCCCCCCGGGCCGAGGCGGACCGCTACGGCGCCGCCGGCGCCCGCGGTCTGCTGGTCGACAGCTATGTGCCCGGCGTGCCCGGCGGCACCGGCGAACGGTTCGACTGGGACCGGCTGCCCGCCGATCCCTCCCTGCCGCTGGTGCTCGCCGGCGGCCTGGACCCGGCCAACGTGGCCGAGGCGGTGCGGCGGGTACGGCCCTGGGCCGTGGACGTGAGCGGCGGCGTGGAGGTCCTCGGCGTCGACGGCCGCCGGCAGGGCGGCATCAAGGACCCCGGCGCGGTGAGCGCGTTCATACGCGCGGCGCGCGGCTGACCCCTTTATTCAAACTGGCAGGCACCATGACGAGGAGCATTCGGTGACACAGTCTTCTGAAAGCAGTGGGCCCGATTACAAGGCATTTCCCGATCAGAACGGTCATTTCGGACGCTTCGGCGGACGCTTCGTCTCCGAAACCCTGATGGCCGCCCTCGACGAGCTGGATGTCATGTACCGGCGCCTCAAGGACGATCCCCAGTTCCAGGCGGATTTCGACTACGACCTGGCCCATTACGTGGGCCGGCCCTCGCCGCTGTATCTGGCCGAGCGCTGGACCAAACAGCTCGGCGGCGCCCGCATCTGGCTCAAGCGCGAGGATCTCAACCACACCGGCGCCCACAAGGTGAACAACACCATCGGCCAGGCGCTGCTCGCCAAGCACATGGGCAAGAAGCGGGTGATCGCGGAAACCGGCGCC
>MDTA01066212.1_pt1 | contig 16226 bp, 14 predicted proteins | sample 811151 | NCBI WGS metagenome assembly MDTA01 (sample SAMN05326648, study PRJNA326480) | marine metagenome | isolation source: seawater | place: Indian Ocean: South | collected 2010 | reverse complement strand
GAATATGGAAAAGTTTAAAAATGAAAAGATCAACTAAAATTACATCTATAATAATAATTTTTTTTTTAATAATAATTAGCGTTATAGTTGGCAGAACTATGATTGGCAATCATTTCAAAAAGAAATTCAGTAAAAGACCTCCGCCATCTATAATTGTCTCAAATGTAATTGAAAAAGAATTTTCAGATACTATTGAGAGTTTTGGTACGGCAATATCAAAAAAAAACAAAACTTTTAGAATAGAAAAAAATAATTTATTGTCAGAATTAAATATAAGCAAATTTGTTCAAAAAGGAGATGTAATTGCAAAATTAAAGGACAAAAATATAATAGCACCATTTAGTGGTTCATTAGGTTTCAGAGGAATTAATGAAGATGTGCTTGGTTCTGAAAATTCGATTATTTTAACTTTAGATGATAGTTCGGAAATCTATGCAGACTTAAAAATACCAGAAAATTTTGCGGCTGTTATTAAAAAGGATCTAGAAGTAAAAGCAAAATTTTCAGGGATAAAAGATAAAGTTTTTTATGGTGTAGTTGAAGGAGTAGCGAGCAGGGTTAATGCTGATACAAGAAGTATATTAACTAGAGTTAAAATTAATAACCCAAATTACTTACTTATACCAGGTTCTTTACTGGAGATAACTTTAAGTTTTAATAAAAGAGACTCACTAAGTATACCTGACACTAGTATAATACTTGAGGGAAATAAAGCTTACGTTTATAAAATATCAAATGAAAATATAGCCAAAAGGTCAGAAGTAGAAATCGGCTTAAGGTACGATGGAAATGTTGAAGTTATATCAGGATTAAACTTTGGAGATATAATTGTAGCCGAGGGTTTAAAAAAAGTGAGACCAAACAGTAAAATAAAACCTATAAATAAATAATGTTCATAACAGAATTAAGTATAAAACGTCCAGCATTTTCATGGGTTTTATCACTAATTTTAGTTTTATTTGGTTCGTTTGTGTTTTGGAAATTACCAGTTAGAGAATTACCATCAGGTCTTCAACCTCCTGTGGTACAAGTAAATGTTAAATATGCATCTGCCTCATCACAAATAGTTGATGAAGAAGTCACTCAAGTTCTTGAGGAGGTAATAGGTGGAGCAGAGGGAATTAAAAACATCGACTCAATCTCCGAGAATGGGAAAAGTAAAATAAATATTGAGTTTGATACAGATATAGACTTAGATAATGCGGCAAATGATATAAGAGAGCGTGTTGCAAGAGTTGTTGAGAAACTCCCATCGGAGTCAGATCCTCCAAGGATTCTAAAGCAGGCAGCTGGTTTTACCACCACAATGTGGCTATCATTGTCTTCACCGACATGGAGTGATTTAGAGCTAGGAGACTATGTAGAAAGATACCTTATTGATCAATTTTCAAGTGTTAAAAACGTTGGAAGAATAAGAACAGGAGGATTAAGAGAATTAAGTGTAAGAGTTTGGTTAGATCCTATTAAATTAGCAGCCTACAATCTAACAACACAAGATGTAGAGATAGCATTGGGTAAAGAAAATGTCAGGTTACCTGCAGGATCTCTTGAAGCAGATAACAAGGACTTAACTTTAAATATCGATAAATCATATAATGATCTAGATAAACTTAAACAACTTCCTATTAAAAGAATTAACAATAGTATAATTAGATTATCGAACATTGCAGAAATAGAATTTGGACCAGTATCTGAAAAAGCATTTTTTAGATCTCAAAGCAGAAATGAATTAAATTATAATTCTGTAGGTATTGGAATATATGCAAGAAGTGGCGCGTCTACAGTAGAACTTTCAAACGATATTAAAAAAAAAATTAAGCAAATAGAACCCAATTTGCCGGAAGGTCTAAATCTAGAAATTGCTTTTAATAGAGCTACATATATTAGCGTTGCCATAAATGAAGTATATAAAACTTTATTAATTGCATTTATATTAGTAGTTGTAATTATATATTTATTTCTTGGAAACTTAAAAGCGGTAATTGTACCCGCCATTGCACTACCTGTAAGTTTGATAGCAACTTTTTTAGGTATTTATATATTTGATTTATCAATAAATATTTTTGTGTTGTTAAGTTTTATATTAGCAATAGGGATTATCACTGACGACTCAGTAATTATGACTGACGCCATTTATAGACGAATTGAGGGTGGTGAAAAACCCTTAGTTGCAGCATATAGAGGGTCAAGGCAAATAACTTTTGCTATAATAGCTACAACATTAATTTTAGTAGCTGTTTTCTTGCCCTTGATATTTATAGAGGGAATTGCTGGTACATTATTTAGAGAGACAGCTATAGCCCTATCATTTGCAATTGTTGTATCCTCATTAGTTGCTTTAACATTATCACCAATGCTTGGTAGCAAATTTCTAGAAAGTAAGAGAAAATCCAATTTAGTAGTAAAAAACTTTAATAAATTTTTTATTGGTTTTTTAAATTTTTACAAAGAAACATTACAATATTGGTTACATCGTAAGAATATTATTATTGTTTTTATATTATTAATAATTGTTGGATCCTCACTTTTATATTCTTTTACTAAGAAAGAATTATTACCGTTAGAAGATAGGGGGGCATATCTTGTTATAGGGTTCACAGATGAAGGTAGTTCATTCGATTACACTCAAAAACGAGCTGAAGATGTTGAAATGCGTCTGATTCCCCTTTTAAAGTCTAAAGATAGTCCCTACAAAAAATTTTTAATGATTGTGCCTGGTTTTGGTGCTGATAATAGTTTTTTAATAATTGCTTTACTCGATAATTGGAAAAATAGAAATGAAAGTTCACAAAATATTATGCGACAAGCCATCGGTAAAATTGTAACTGTACCCCAAACACTAGCATTTCCTATATCACCACAGTCTATTAGAACCTCAAACTATAATAAGCCTGTTCAAATGGTTATTTATGGAAATACATATGAAGATCTTGAAGAAACACAAAAAAAAGTTATTAGATCATTAAGAAAAAATCCTAACTTATCAAGAATAGAATCAGATTATTCTAGAAATAAACCTGAAATAAAATTGCTAATAAATAAGAATAAAGCAAAAGATTTGGGTATTTCGATTAAAACAGTTGGTGAGACATTGGAAACACTTTATGGTGGTAAAATAGTAACCAAATTTAATAAATTGGGTAAAGAATATCCTATAATTTTACAGCAGTATAAAGATGATAGAAAAAATCAGCAAAGTTTTAGTAAAATATTTGTTAGATCAGAAAATACAGGTGAACTTATTTCAATTGCAAATTTAGTTGAATTAAAAGAGGAGGGATCAGCAAATAAATTATCTAGATATAATAGGCAGAGGGCCGTAACGATTTCTGCAGACATCAGTGAAAATTACACTTTAGACGAAGCAATTAAATATTTTGAAAATACTATGTTGAAAATTGCATCTGATAAGCAGATAGATTGGAAAGGTAAATCAGAAGAATTAAAAGAGACAAGCAATGAGTTGTATATAATATTTATACTTGCTTTATTAACCGCATATTTAGTTATGGCAGCAACTTTTAACTCGTTTATTCATCCTTTTATAATTATTTTAACAGTACCTTTAGCAGTTTTTGGAGGGTTAGTTTTTATACTATTTTTAAATAGCTCAATAAATGTATTTTCTCAAATAGCATTGATAATTTTAATTGGTATATCTACAAAAAACAGTATTTTAATCGTCGATTTTGCAAATCAATTAAGAATGGCTGGAAAAAATATCGAGATAGCTTTAAAAGAAGCATGCTTTATGAGATTTAGACCTATAATTATGACATCATTAAGTACAATGATAGCGATGATCCCTTTAGTCATTGGAAATATAGGCCCAGGAGCAGGAGAGGGATCTAGATTAGCTGTGGGCTGTACTATCCTAGGAGGTATGCTCATATCTACTTTTTTTACACTTTATGTGACACCTACCATGTATCTGACATTGGCAAAAAATACGAAAAGAATCGATGCTATTGATATCGAGTTAAAAAGAGAGTTACGTTAAAAAATAATATATTTACGAGTAGTTAATGAACTCTTGCATTTGTTTAATTGATTTTTATACTTAGACGACTGCTTTTCTACTTTTTTCGCAAGCGATATTACTTTGTTATTACTTTTATAATTTTTATAAGCACCCCAGCCCTCATGATATGCAATGTACTGCCTGAAAGCATCGTTTTTTGAAACTTTGAGTATTTTTTCAGTTTTATTAGTATACCAACCAATAAAATCTACACTATCCTTAAATCTGGTTCTTAAGGCATATTTGTTTCCTGTTTCCTCTTTATACAGTTTCCATGTGCCTTTAATGGCTTGTGAATAACCAAATGAAGAAGAGGGTCTTTTATAAGGTATGACTTTAAATAATTTATGTCTCTGGGGTTTTGCAAGCCAATCAAAATCGGACTCCATTTTTATTATTGCAAGCTGAACATATATAGGTGTCCCCCACTTAATTTCAGTTTTTTTTGCGTGTTTATACCACAAATATCTTTCAGAAAAAATTGAACAACCATCAGCAGTATTTTTAGGTATAGATGAACATGCTGATATAGAGATTAAAATTAACAACACTAAAATTTTTTTAAAAAGAATCACTTTAGTATTTATATTTTATTTGTTCATCTTTCTCCATATCCATGGATATTTAAAACTCATATTCCATAAACCTAATTTATTCTTTTTTGCAAAAACTTGGTCATTTTGGAATTTTCCTTTTGAAAATTTTACATAATCAAAAGCATATCCACTTCTAACCATGTATTTTGATAAACTCTCTTCATTTAAGAAACACTCTGCTATAACTCTGTTATATCTATCAACAGTTTCTTTTATACAAGTTATTATATTTTCCTTGATTTTGTTCTCTAATGTTATTTTTGAAATTTTTCCACAATTTACCAGTTCATTATTTGAGAGTAAATTACAAATTTGTGATTTACCTTTATAAAAACTTTCTGGAGCGTCTATGCCACTGAATCTAATATTAATACTGTTAATAGTTATCGTATCTCCATCAATTACTTTAGCCTTTCCAACAATTTTATCAGAGCTTAAAGCTGTACTAAAAATGAGTGGAGCTATTATTAAAAATTTACATAAAATCTGATTTAGCTTTTTCATTAAGCTCTTTCATTTTATCGCGAATTTCTTCATCTTTTAAATCTTTCTCTTTAAGATCAATTTTAATTTTTCTAAATACATCTTCATCCCCTGCTTCAGCAAAATCTGCTTTTATAACATCTTGTATATATTGATTTTTTTTCTCCTCTGTTAAACCTAGTAAATTAGAAACCCATTCCGCAATATATTTATTTTTTTTCGCGTTTATTTTAAATTGAAGCTCCTCATCATGTGCAAATTTTTTTTCAAAACTTTTTTTTCTGTCTTCAAATGAACTCATTTTATTCTCCAAATTTTATAAATTTTTGATAATATTAATGGTATAATAACACCTATTAGATTACCAAACAAATCTCCAAATTCAAAAGATCTGTTTGGTATAAAAATATGTAATAGTTCTAAAAATAATGAAATTAAAATTAAATAAATGACTATATTTGTTGAATGTTTAAAACTAAGAACACCTAGAATCGATAAAATAATAAATACATAAAGATGATTTGATGATAAACTCATAAAATCTGATGTTATTTGAGGTTGTTTACTAAAATCTTTAAATAAAATATAACCAATTATACTTCCTGGATATAAATATATTATTAATAAAAAAAAGTTATATATATGAAATAATTTTTTTAACATATAATTATTTTATTTATAAATAAAAATAGATAATGAGTCATTTAATTTTAGTTAGACACGGTCAAAGTATTTGGAATCTTGAAAATAGATTTACTGGATGGGTCGATGTAGAATTATCCGAAAAGGGGAGAATTGAAGCATCTCAAGCCGGTAAACTGATTAATAATTTAAATATTAGTTTTGAGGGCATTTATACATCTTATTTGAAAAGGGCTAATGAGACTTTAGATATAATTTTAAAGGAATGCAATTTGGATCATAAGGCTAAAATCAAAGCTTGGGAATTAAACGAGAGACATTATGGAAATTTAACAGGACTAAATAAAGACGAAATGAGAAAAAAACTTAGCGATGAAAAAATACATCAATTGAGGCGGTCATGGGATATTCCTCCGGAAAAGCTAGATAAAGAAAGTCCTTTTCATCCGTTAAATAATAAAATTTATGAAAATTTACCTAAGGATTGTATACCGGACAGCGAGTCTTTAAAAGACACATACAACAGAGTTGTTCCATATTTCAAAAATAATATATTAAGTAAAATTAGAAATAATGTTCTAATATCGGCACACGGTAATTCTATACGAGCATTATGTAAGTATTTATTTAAATTAGATAATACAAGTATATCAAATTTGGAGATACCTACCGGTAATCCTCTTAAACTAGTTTTAGAAAAAGATTTGGTTAAGTCTGCAATTTATCTAGATCAAAATAGAGCCAAAAATTTGATTATTTTTTAATTAATTTTTTATATATTTCAATATTTGTTAAATGAACAAATTTTAAATTACTTTCAAAACCATTTAAGTTATTTTTTTTAATCTGTTTATTCCAAATTTTGTTCATAGAAAATATTTTATCATTATTATCATTAAATAATGATTTGTTAATTATTTGCATACCTGTATAAATATATTCATTGTTATTTTCTTTTATAAGTTTTGAATTTTTTAATTGAAAATCACCTTTTAGACTTTTATCGAAACTGTAATCCTTTTTTACTACTAAGAGTAAATTATTAAAGTTTTTCCGCTCATAATTATTAATCATCTGTATTATAGTTTCTTTGTAATCTTGGACCCATATTGTGTCAGGATTAAAAATTAAAAAGTTTTCTTGATCAGAGTTTTTTATCATATTTTTAATTCCACCGCCGGTATCAAGTAAATATTCACCATCATTAAAAATTTTGACTATATTTTTATAACGAGATTCGCTTAAAAATTTTATAATTTGATCAGACATATAAAAAGTATTAATAAATATTCTGTTGACCCCCAAAGAAAGAATTAATTCTAGTGTAATTGATAGTAAACTTTTATTATTTATTTCTATCAAAGGTTTTGGTTTCTTTAATGTTATTGGGTTAAGTCTTTTTCCATAGCCTGCACACAAAATTAGAGCTGTATTAATTTTCATTTAATTAAATATATTTTGTAAAATGTAGTTTAATAAAATTTATGAGCTCCTTAAGTTCCTTATTTGATTGGCATCTTTCAAAAATCATTTGCCAAGCATAAGGGATCATTTTTTTATACGAATGTTTTTTATCTCTTATGGAAAGTCTCGTAAAAATACCTATTATTTTTAAATTTCTTAAAGCAGATAAAATTTCAAAATCATTTCTAAACATAGCTTTATTTAAGTTTTTTTTACCTTTAATAAATTTATTATATAATTTTTCTCTATTATTTAAACTCACCTTATTTCTTACATCGTCAATTATCGATGCAAGATCATAAGCTTGATTTCCAAAGACTGCGTCTTGCGTATCTATTAGAAAGATCTTGTTCTTAAATAAAATTATATTTGAAATGTGAAAATCTCTATGGACAAATATTTTTTTTTTTAATTTTAGTTTTTTAATTAATCTTTTTAAAATTTTATTAAAATTTTTTGCAATACTATTTTTGTTTTTCTTTACTATTGTTGGCATGTACCATTTAGTAAACAATTTGCACTCAGAATACAGTAAATCCTCAGAATAAATAGGTATAGTATATTTTGTGTTTAAAAAAGTATTTATTTTTCTATTTTTAATTTTTTTAAATTTATCTAATATCTTGAAAATATCTTCATATTTTTTCAGATCAAATTTTTTAAAATTTTTAATATTGTGATTTTTTCCTAAATCTTCTATTTCAATATAATTATTTGTATAACTTTGTTTTAACATACTCGGTGAATTTATTTTATTTTTACGTAGTAATTTATTAATAGCGTCATACACAAGAAGATTTTTATATTTATCTTTTTTGCAATATACAATAATAGTCTTATTTTTTTTATCTCTATAAAATTGTCTTAACGAAGCATCTCCTGATAATTTTTCTAAAAAATTAAAATTCATTAAAAAATAATTTTCTTGAATTAATAATTAAGGATCTATCTTTTAAATTATTTTCATATTTAAAAGTTAATTTTATCAAATTAGGATGATCATCATTTAATAATTCTGGCCACTCAATTAAAATTAAAGAATCATTTTGATTTTCAAATAAACCTATATTATCCAATTCTTCTTTATTTTTAACTCTAAATAAATCACAATGTATTATCTTTAGATCTCCTGTTTGGTACTCATTTAGAATATTAAAAGTTGGACTTGGTATTTCTGTAATTGAATGACTATTTTTATTTTGAAGGAAGTTAATTAAATATTTTACAAAAGTTGATTTTCCGACCCCTATTTCACCGAATAAATAAACTATATCACCTTTTTTTAAAAAGTTAGCTAGCTTTTCAGATATTACTTTTGTATTCGACTCTAATGAAATATCTAATTTTTTTGAATTAGTACCGATATGCATCGGGTTTGTAAGGCCCTTCTTGTTTTACGCTAATATAGTCTGCTTGATCTTTTGATAATTTAGTTAATTTTGCACCTACTTTTTCAAGGTGAAGCATAGCCACTTTTTCATCTAGGTGTTTTGGTAAAACATAAACCTTTTTTTCATACTTGTCAGAATGGTTCCATAATTCTATTTGAGCAGTAACTTGATTTGTAAAGGATGCACTCATAACAAAACTTGGATGACCAGTTGCACATCCTAAGTTAACTAGTCTACCTTCGGCCAAAAGAATAATTCTTTTGTTACTTGGTAATGTGATTTCGTGTACTTGTGGTTTAATCTCGTCCCATTTATAATTTTTTAGTGCTTCTACTTGTATCTCATTATCAAAATGTCCTATGTTACAAAGGATTGCTCTATCTTTCATCTCTCTCATATGGTCAGCTGTAACTATATCTTTATTACCTGTAGCAGTCACAACAATATCAGCTTGACCAATCATATCATCCATTGTTACAACCTCATATCCTTCCATTGCAGCTTGCAAAGCACAAATTGGGTCAGTTTCAGTCACCATAACTCTAGCTCCTGATTGTCTTAATGATGCTGCGCTACCTTTACCAACATCACCAAAACCTGCAACTATTGCTACTTTACCAGACATCATTACGTCAGTTGCTCTTTTAATTCCGTCTACTAAGCTTTCCCTGCAACCATAAAGATTATCAAACTTCGACTTTGTAACTGAGTCGTTAACATTTATTGCTGGAACCATTAATGAGCCCTCAGCTTCCATTTTTTTCAAAGCTAAAACTCCAGTAGTTGTCTCTTCTGACAAACCTTTTATATCTTTCATTAAATCTTTGTAATCTTTATGCATTAAAGCTGTAAGATCTCCTCCATCATCTAAAATCATGTTGGGTTTCCAATCTTTTTTCCCTTCAATAGTTTGTCTTACACACCACCAATATTCATCCTCAGTTTCACCTTTCCATGCAAATACTGGAATTCCTGCTTTTGCAACAGCTGCAGCTGCATGATCTTGTGTAGAAAAAATATTGCAAGATGACCATCTTACTTCAGCGCCCAAAGCTACTAAAGTTTCAATCAATACAGCTGTTTGAATAGTCATATGTAAACATCCTAAAATCTTTGCACCTTTAAGTGGATGTTTGCCCTTATACTCTTTTCTTAAAGCCATTAATCCTGGCATTTCAGTTTCAGCAAGTGAAATTTCTTTACGACCAAAATCTGCTTGATTAATATCTTTTACTTTATAATCCGTCATGAGCGAGGCTTTTAACAACTTTATAAAAAATAATCAACTTAAGAATTAGCTGGTGGGAAAATAATCTCAATATTTGCGCCTTTATCTACATTATTTCTTGCAGTTATTGAGCCATTATGTAATTCAACAAGATTTTTGACTATATTTAATCCAAGTCCAGAATGTTCTCCAAAATTTTCAGGTCTGTTGCTATAGAATCTCTTAAAGATTTTTTCAGTATTATCTTCTTTAAACCCTGTTCCCTCGTCAATAACATTTAACTTTATTTTGCCATTATTTTCAGATGTCAAGTTTACATTTATTTCTCTATTGTCCTGACTAAATGAAACTGAATTGTCAAGTAAGTTAGCTATGATCTGTTCAATTCTATTTTCAATTCCATAAATCAAATATTCACCGTTACCATTAGCACTTAGTTTTACTGAGATACCTCTTTTAGAATTATATATATTGTTAAAGTCATCAACTACAGAATTTAAAATTTTTTTTAAATCAAGTTTAATCATTCTTTCTGAGGATATGGCCGCCTCGTCTTTTAAAATTTGTGAGTAATCTGTTATTAATCTTTCAATTCTTTCTACATCATGTGAAACAATTTTGATAAGTTTACTTTTTTGTTCCTTGTCTTCAGACTCAGAAATTATCTCAGAGGCACTTTTTAAAGACGCCAACGGATTCCTAATCTCATGAACAAGATCTCTTGAGAAATTTTCAGCATTATTTATTCGTTTTTGTAGTTCATTTGTCATTTCGTCCATAGACTTAGATAATATCCCAATTTCGTCCTTTCTATTTTTATATACATCTATGTTTGTATCTTCCCTGCTTTTATCTTTAATAATTTCTGTGTAATGAACTAAATTTTTTATAGGTTTTAAAAAATATCTATTCAATACATAAGAAAAAATTAAAATAACTAAGGCAATAATTATTGCGGTTCTAATTACAAAATTTTTTCTCTCGTTAATTGCAAACTTAATATCATTAGCTTCTTCAATTGCCGCAATATAGCCAAAACTAATCTCATTGATTAATATATTTCTAACGGTGATTAAAAAAAATTGATCGTTTAATACATATGTAAAAGTAAATGATTCATTTAAATTCTTTGTTTTTGAATGATTTATTAATTTGTCCTTTAAAATATTATTATCTTTAAGATTTTCAATTTTTTGATTTTCTAATGATACATTGTTTTGATCTAAAATATTTGTTTCTACTATCTCGAAGTCTCTAGAAAAGGATCTAGGATCCAAGTCTAAAGTATCAGTATCGGAAATTCTATTAAAACCTTTGTCATAAATTATAACTCTATCTATTGTTTGAAACAGGAACTTTGTTGAAAATAAAAACTTTCTAATATCTTCTTGTATAAATTTTACATTCAATCTTTCAATATGACTAATTGTATTATTGATAATTTTTGAATGATTTTTAGACTTTTCTTTAATTAAATTTGGACCAATATTATTTATATATATGAATGTAAAAATACTAATTATCAAAAAGAAAATAAAGTTTATAAATAAAAATTTTTTTAATATAGAAAAATTTTTTAATATGCTACTTAACATCAATTAATATTCCACCGATAGCCACTTCCATATCTTGTCTCTATAGCAGAAAAACTACTATCTACTTTTTTAAATTTTTTTCTAATCCTTTTAACATGGCTGTCAATAGTTCTATCTTCTATATCTGTATCCTCTCTATATGCAATATCCATTAATTGTGCTCTCTCTTTAATTATTCCCGGTCTTTTAGCTAGTTCTTTAACAATTAGAAACTCAGTGGTTGTCAATTTATCAGGCAATTGTTTTCCATCCCATTCACACTCTAATTGTGATGAATCAAGCTTTAATTTACCATGGGATATAATATTTTTAGTATCCTCTATGTTTTTATCTTTTTTACGTAGTTGAACTCTTATTCTTTCTATTAATACTTTAATTGAAAAACCCCCTGATTTTTTGATGAAATCATCAGCCCCAAGTTTAAGTCCCAATAGTTCATCAACTTCATCATCTTTAGATGTGAGAAAAATTACAGGTAAAGAAGTTTTTTTTCTTAGTTTTTTTAATAGTTCTTCTCCATCCATTTTCGGCATTTTTATATCGACTACAGCTAAGTCAGGTGGTGTTCTGGTTAAACCAATGAGCGCACTCTCTCCATCTAAGTAAGTCTGTACACTATATCCTTCTTTTTCTAATGCAATACTAATACTAGTTAGTATGTTTCTATCATCATCAACTAAAGCTATTGTTTGTTTCATGCTTACTTTTAAAAATACTAAATTGTTCTTATTTGGGCAATACTTAGATAAATCAGTGTAATAAACCCCAATTTTTACCAATATTTATATCAACAGACAACGGAATTGAAAATGAATGTTGATCACTATTTTTCACGCTCGTCATTTCATTTCTTATTAACTTTGAAATTTTTTTAATATCTTTATTTGGTACTTCAAATATTAATTCATCATGTATCTGTAATATCATTTTTGAGCTTAAATTATTTTTTTCATTAAGTTTTTCACTTATTCTGATCATAGCTAATCTCATTAATTCTGAAGCAGAACCTTGTATTGGTGCATTGATTGCTGCCCTCTCTTGGAAATTTCGAACATTAAAATTTTTGTCATTTATTCCCGTAATATGGGTTTTCCTTCCAAAAATATTACTCACATAGCCAGTTTTTCTGCAAAATTTAATTGTTGAATTCATATAGTCCTTTATTTCAGGAAATTTTAAAAAATAAGAGTTTAAAAAATCGGATGCCTCTGAATTTGATACTCCAATTTGTTTCGCTAAACCATATTGTGATATACCATATATAATCCCGAAATTAATTGCTTTTGCTTTTCTTCGCATATCGTCATCGACTTTTTTTAAATCTACATTAAATACTTGGCTAGCTGTTAGTGAATGGATATCCTCATTATTGTTAAAAGCTTTCTTTAATTCTTTTACATCAGCTAAATCTGATAATATTCTCATTTCAATTTGGTTGTAGTCAGCTGAGATCAAACTATTATTTTTTTCTGCGATAAAAGCTTTTCTTATATCTCTGCCGCTTTCAGATTTTATAGGTATATTTTGTAGATTTGGATCACTTGATGCGAGTCTTCCTGTAGTAGTGGCTGCTAATAAGAAAGATGTATGAATTCTCTTTGAGTTAAAATTTATATGTCCTGGTAAAGAGTCTGAATAAGTATTTTTAAGTTTTGTAAGCTGCCTCCACTCTAAAACAAGCTTTGGTAATTTATGTCCTTTAAAAGCTAGGTCTTCTAATACTGATGCGCTTGTGGCGAAACTACCTTTTTTTGTTTTTTTTAAAGCAGAAATTTTTAAATCATTATACATTATTTCACCTAATTGCTTAGTGGAAGCAATCTTGAATTCCTTTTTTGAAATTTGAAAAATTTTTTTTTCAAGTAAGGATATCTTTTTTTCAAATTTTTTTGATAACTCTTTTAAAAACTTCTCATCTATTTTTACACCACTAATTTCCATCATTGATAAAATTTCTACGAGAGGCTTTTCAAAAATTTCATATAAACTAGTCATTTTTTCTTTTTTTAAACTTTCTTTGAATATTTTATAAAGTCTGAATGTAATATCTGCGTCTTCAGCTGCATAATTTTTAGCTGCCTCTATTTCTACTTCGGAAAAATTTATTTGTTTCTTACCAGATCCTACTAAATCTTTAAATGATATAGGTTTGTGATTTAAGTGAATTTCAGATAATGTATCCATATTATGTCGATTCTTTCCAGCGTCTAAAACGTAAGACATTAACATTGTGTCTTCCATACAATTTAAAATTATCCCTCTATAATAAAAGACGATATAATCGAATTTTATATTTTGACCTATTACCTTAATACTTTTATCTTCCAGTATTGGTTTAATAATTTTAAGGACTTCGTTTTCATTTAAATTATTATGATTTTTGTGGTTAAGAGGTATATAACAAGAATGGCTTATTTCAGAAGATAATGAAATACCTACTAAATTTGCTTTGTGCGGATCGAGAGAGTCAGTCTCCGTATCTACACAAATTTCTCCATTTTCTTCTCCCAATTTTAAATATTTTTTAATTTCATCAATAGAACTAATCAGCTTATAATTTTTCTTAAATATTTTTGAGTCTTTTGTATTTGAAAATTTATTATTAAGATTAAAATCTAGCTCCCCGTATGTAGAGATAGCAGAGCTTAAAAGTCTGTTGAACTCCATTTCTCTAAGAAAATTGTAAAGTTTTTTTTTGTCAATGTCTTTTAAAATAAAGCTGTCTAGTTTGTCTTTTATAGGTACATCTTTTTTAAGTGTAACAAGTTTTTTACTAATTAAGGCTTTATCTTTATTTTGAATTAATGTTTCTCTTCTTTTGTTTTGTTTGATCTCGGAGGATTTATTAAGTAAATTTTCTAAAGTCCCATATTGATTGATTAACTCTGATGCTGTTTTAATACCTATTCCTGGCACACCTGGAACATTGTCACTACTATCACCAGCCAAAGATTGAACATCTATAATTTTGTTGGGTTTAACGCCAAACTTTTTTAAAATATCCTCTTCATTTATAAATTTGCTTTTCATTGGATCATATATTCGAATATTTTTTTTGTATAACTGCATAAGATCTTTATCAGAGGAAACAATAGTTATTTTAGCACCAGACTTTAATATTTGTTCACAATATGTAGCTATCAAATCATCAGCTTCATAATTTATTAATTCAATAGATGGTAAATTAAATGCGAGAACTGATTTTCGAATATACTCGAATTGTGGCACAAGATCTTCTGGTGCATCAGATCTATTACCTTTATAGTCTGAATAAATTTCATTCCTAAAATTTTTTCTTGCTGAGTCAAAAATTACTGCAAAATGTGTAGGTTTATCTTTGTTTTCATTTGATTTGGAATCTTCAAGCAGTTTAAATAGCATGTTGCAAAATCCACTTACAGCTCCGGTGGGTAAGCCGTCACTTTTTCTTGTTAGGGGTGGTAAAGCATAATAGGCTCTGAAAATATAACCAGATCCATCTATTAAATAAAAATGATCGTCTTTTTTTATCCTGCTCATAATATTTATTTTATCTTAAATTATCTTAATGTTATAAGAGTAATTCTTTATGATCAAAGAAACAGTTATTCAAATTAAAAATCTCAATAAAACTTATATTAAAAACAGTTCTATGAAAGTTGAGGCTTTAAAAAATTTAAACTTGGAGGTGAAACAAGGTGAAATTTTTGGACTTTTGGGTCCTAATGGAGCAGGCAAAAGTACTTTCATCAATATTTTAGCAGGTTTAGTTTTGAAAACCTCAGGATCAGTGAATGTTTGGGGTTTTGATATGGACAAAAATCCTAGACAGGTAAGAGCTTCTATAGGGATTGTACCTCAAGAGTTAAATTTGGATCCTTTTTTCAGTCCAAAAAAATTACTAGAGTTGCAAGCTGGAATGTATGGAGTAAAAAAAAAAGATAGAATAACTGACACAATTTTAGAGTTGGTATCATTAAATAATCAAGCAGAGAGCTATTCAAGAGGATTATCAGGCGGTATGAAAAGAAGATTAATGATCGCTAAAGCCTTAGTTCATCAACCACCTATAGTTATACTAGACGAGCCCACAGCAGGAGTGGACGTTGAGTTAAGAAAAAATCTTTGGAATAATGTTAAGATGTTAAATAAAAAAGGAGTTACAATAATATTAACTACACATTATTTAATTGAAGCAGAAGAAATGTGCAATAGGATAGCAATAATTAATAAGGGAAATTTAGTTGCTTTAGATAGCACTAAAAATCTTATTGGCAGAATAAAACATAAAAAAATAAAATTTAGATTAGATAAAAATATAAAGATTACAGAAAATGAATTTAAATATATTAAAATAATCTCAAATAATGATAAAGAATTAAATTTATCCTATGATAAAGATAAAATGAATATTTATGAAATTATTAATTATATAAATTCTAAAAATGTAAAAATTCTAGATATGCTTACAGACGATGGCGATTTGGAGGATGTGTTTGTTGATATAATTAAAAACTAGTAATTTAATATTTTTATAGTAAAATAAATTTTATGGAAATAGTGAAAACAACAAATCAAAAGTTAATTAAAAATATTTTAATTATATTTGTTGGATCAATCTTATTAACAATTTCATCTAAAATAAAAATACCTTTTTATCCAGTCCCGATGACAATGCAAACTTTTGTTGTTTTATTTTTAGGTTTGACTTTTGGAGCAAAAATTGGTGCCGCAACAGTTGGTTTATATTTAATGGAGGGTATATTGGGTTTGCCAGTTTTTTCAAATGCTCCTGAGAAAGGTATTGGTTTATCTTACTTTATTGGT
>MDTA01006041.1_pt1 | contig 16230 bp, 13 predicted proteins | sample 811151 | NCBI WGS metagenome assembly MDTA01 (sample SAMN05326648, study PRJNA326480) | marine metagenome | isolation source: seawater | place: Indian Ocean: South | collected 2010 | reverse complement strand
TTGACGCTGGTCAATCTCTCAACGACGATGTAGATAGAGTTTTATCGTATGAGCTAATACTTGAGTCTATAGATAATTTAATTCAAAGCCAGCGGTTTAATTTGTTGGAAACCTTAGGAGAAAAAATCGCCGAAAGTTGCCTTTCAGACAAACGGGTATATAGTGCTAGCGTTACTCTGCAGAAGTTAGACAAAATTCCTGGTGCCATGGGTGTGTCATTATACAGATGTAAAAATTTGGAGTCGCAAAGTCGAAGTAAGCAAAAAAATAAAAACAATGGAGATGCGGAGTACTCATTAATTTATATTCCAAGGGAGGTTTCTGATAGCAAAGAAATCAAGAGTTGGATAAAAATGTTAGAGGGGTTTAAACAGCCTGCGGCAATTTTATTAGATCCGCTTCTCTTGGATTTACCAATTAATTTAACTAATGAGGCGAAACAACGAATCCAAATGAGTTCTATTGATCAACATGCTCTTATGGTTTCATCCGAACATGGGTCACTAAGTGTTGTAAACAGTAAATCTGAATTGAGGTGGACCTCAAAATCTAATAAACTTTTTGCCATTTGCCCAAGTCAATTTGTATTAAAAGCGGTATCACGACCTCCAGATATTGAGAGTCAATTCAACAAATTTATTTTATGGTTTGCAAAGGAGATAGGAACTAGAAACGTATATTTGGCCTCAACCAAAACAGGTCATGAGATGGAATTCAAAAAAGATAGTCATATTAATGTAAGTTACTTAAAACTCAGCGATTGGAAACCATTTTGACTAAGATCTCAATTCCAAACATCGTTTTTGATTTAGATGGAACATTAGTTGATAGTGCTCCATCGTTGTGGACAGCAGGGAATCAGCTCTTACAAAATATAAACCGTCCGTCTGTTGATCTTCAAACTTATAAGACTTTTATTGGAAAAGGTATTAGAAATCAGGTAGAGATGCTGCTGTTGCATACAGGGGGTATTCCCGATAATAACTTGGCCAAATATTTGAGCTTGTATAGCTCTTTCTACAATGCCAATCTTTTAACCTCTACCACGGTTTATTGCGGTGTGCACGAGACGTTGGCTGAGTTAAAAATGTTGCCTGCGCAATTAGCCTTATGCACTCAAAAGGTTGAGCAGTCGGCACGTGCTGTTCTTTCTGGATTAAATATTATGCACTATTTTGATGGGTTTGCATTTGGTGACAGTCTATCAGTATTGAAACCAGATCCGGAGATGATATTTTTTGCATTACGGAAATTTGAGCCAGGGCCTGTAATATATATTGGCGACAGTGAAACAGATGCAATGACAGCTAAAAACGCTAAAGTACCCTTTTTAATTTACTCTAATGGCTATAGGAATAGTCCTCTCAAAAAAATAAGTTATTTTGCCAAATTTGATTATCACACAGAAATTCCGCATTTAATCAAAAAGATATTGAGCGATCACTAGGTATGAGAAAATATTATCGACCTATCTTACAATCTGACAAGTGCAAGCCAAAGAATTGCTTTAATTTAGGTCAGCAAAACCTCTGGTTCGATCGTATCGAAATACTTGAAAGAGGGACAAAGCCTTGTACCATTTCCGCAAATTCTCTTCCTGAGGGGATTTTAAAGAGAATAACTTCGGTTCGAAAAAACTTTTTTTTTGATAGTTTTTTTTGTCCAAAAATTGTTGGTGTTTTAAACATTACACCCGATAGTTTTTCCGATGGCGGCAAGTATACGGATCCGAATAAGGCTCTAATGGGCGCTCTTGAAATGAAAAAAAACGGAGCTGATTTAATAGATATTGGTGGAGAGTCCACCAGACCTGGAGCTGATGAAGTTGAGGAATCAGCAGAAATTGGCCGGATTGAACCAGCGCTAAAAAAAATATTAGAAGCAGATCCAAAGTGCAAGATTTCGGTGGATACTCGTAAACCTGCTGTTATGGAGCGCGTCATAGGCCTTGGGGTTAAATTTGTTAATGACGTTTCAGCACTGAGTTTTGACCCAAAGAGTGTCGATGTGATAGCAAAAAATGAAGTTTTGGTTTGTCTTATGCATGGTGGCTTGAATCCAAAAAAAATGCAGGAAGAGCCTCGATATGAAAATGTAGTATTAGATGTATATGACTACTTGGAAAAAAGTATAGATAATGCTGTTAAGAGTGGTGTAAAAAAAAATAACATAGTGGTTGATCCAGGAATTGGTTTTGGTAAGACATTGGAACACAATATTGATCTGATAAGAAATGCTAGTCTTTTTCATGCTTTAGGCGTACCAATTTTGTACGGTGTGTCTCGTAAAAAGTTCATAGGCATAATTGGAAATGCAAACAATCCAGTTGACAGGTTTCCTGGTTCAATAGCAGTTGCATTGGAACTATTTAACCAGGGAGTGCAGATGATTAGAGTTCATGATGTTTGGGAAACGAAGCAAGCGCTGGCCTTGTGGATGGCTACTAAATCAGAGATATTTAAACCCCATGGAGGTCAGTATTGAAAAAAAAGATTTTTGGAACTGATGGTGTAAGAGGTCAAGCTAATGTTCCACCTATTACTGCAGAATTTGCATTACGCCTTGGTATATCGGCGGGTCAGTATTTTAGGTCCTCTCTGGGAACAAAGCGAGTTGTCATAGGTAAAGATACAAGAAGATCTGGCTACATGCTAGAAAATGCAATCACTGCTGGATTTACATCGGTGGGTATGAATGTATTTTTGTTGGGTCCAGTACCTACCCCTGCTGTTGGTTTGCTGACTAAATCAATGCGTGCTGACTTAGGCGTAATGATATCAGCGTCACATAACCCATTTTGTGATAATGGAATCAAATTTTTTGGGCCAGATGGATATAAACTATCTGACTCAGATGAAATTAAGATAGAAGGGTTGTTTAGTACAGAATTAGCTTTGTCTCCTTCTGAATTAATAGGTAGGGCTAGTAGAATATCCGACGGTTTGGGTCGATATATTGAGGTTGTCAAAACAACTTTGCCCTCAGAATTCAGGCTGGATGGCCTCAAAATTGTGATAGATTGCGCAAATGGCGCATCTTACAAAGCAGCGCCTGAAGTGTTGTGGGAGCTCGGTGCGGAGGTTATCAAATTAGGAAATAGTCCCAATGGATACAATATAAACCTTAATTGCGGATCAATGCATCCAGAAAAGGCAATTGAACAAGTCCTGGAGTCAAATGCAGATTTAGGCATTTGTCTCGATGGTGATGCTGATAGGGTCCTTTTAATCGACGAAAAAGGAAATGTAGTAAATGGAGACCAGTTTTTAGCGTTGATTGCTACCTTTTGGAAGAAACAAAATAGGTTACGGGGCGATGGAGTAGTTTCGACAATAATGTCAAACCTCGCTCTTGAACATTATTTGGGTAATATGGGACTGCTTTTGAGGAGGACTCCAGTTGGAGACAGATACGTTGTTGAGGAGATGCGAAGATCTAAATTCAACTTAGGTGGAGAGCAATCAGGCCATATCATAATGACTGATTATATGACCACAGGGGATGGTCTCGCAGCGGCTCTCCAGTTTCTTTTGGTGTTGGTTGATAGTGGGAAAACGGCCAGTGAAATTTCTAAAAACTTTGATCCATATCCCCAGCTCATAGGTAACGTTCAGGCTCACAACAATATAAATATTTTGGAAAAGGATTCGGTTAGACGTGCTATTATGTTCACAGAAAATATGCTTGGAAAAGAGGGTCGTTTAGTGGTTCGAAAATCGGGGACAGAGGCCGTGATTCGAGTAATGGCTGAGCATCCTGACGCAACTTTAGTAAAGGAAGCTGTAAAGCAAATTACCGATGAAATTAATATTCACGCTACCCCTTAGATAACGATCCTATCCTATTTTTGACAGAAATTTTATAGTGTATTTTGTTGCAGATGTGGAGATATCGAATAAGCGTGAGTGCAAGAGTTGGTTGCAAAGTTTTGAAAGGAGTTCTCTATGGAGGGTAGCGATAAACCAAAAGCATTGCCTTTGCGTCCTCAATTTTCTTCGGGACCATGTATAAAAAGACCTGGCTGGTCTATTGATCAAATCCAAAAATACTTACTTATTGGACGGTCTCACAGAGCAAAAGAGCCAAATCATCAACTCTTTCGGATAATCCAATTAGTGAAGGAACTACTTCAGATTCCAGAAGACTACCTCGTAGGTATTGTGCCAGCTTCCAATACTGGCGCTTATGAAATGCTGATGTGGAATTTACTTGGGGCAAAACCGATAGATGTGTTTGCTTGGGAACATTTTGGAAGGCAATGGGTAGAAAATGCTACAAAATATCTGAATTTAAAAAATACCCGCATTATATCCTCTGAGTATGGAAGAATACCGGATTTATCAGTTGCGAGAATGGATGGGGATATTTGCTTCACCTGGAACGGCACGACATCCGGTGCTAGGGTCCCAAACGCAGAATGGGTTTGTGAAAACCGTAATGGTTTGACTTTATGTGATGCAACCTCAGCAATTTTTGCACAGAATTTGGACTGGACTAAGTTGGACGCAACGACGTTCTCATGGCAGAAAGTTATGGGTGGGGAGGCCTCTCACGGAATAATTGTCTTGAGTCCTAGAGCGATTGAAAGGCTGGAGAGTTTTAGACCTAACCGTCCATTACCAAAAATATTTCGGTTAGTTAACGATGGTAGGTTGATTGAAGGAATCTTTAGAGGGGAAACTATTAATACGCCGTCCATGCTTTGTGTAGCTGATGCTTTAGATGCATTATCTTGGATTAAACGGATAGGAGGCCTAAAAAAGACAATAGAACGGTCAGAAAAGAATTTTTCCTTATTGCAAAATTGGCTTGATAAACAGGCATGGATAGAAAATGTTGTAAAAGTTGAGGAGCTCAGATCAAATACATCTGTGTGCTTGGAGATAGTGTCAGAGGAAATTCAAGGACTTTCTCTGGATAAGAAATGGTCTTTTATTAGAAAAATGGTTTCTTTGTTAGAAACGGAAAAAGCGGCATTTGATATTTGCGGCCATCGAAGTTCGCCTCCAGGTTTGAGGATATGGTGCGGTGCAACGGTAGAGCGCTCGGACATTGAGGCGCTGCTTCCATGGTTGAATTGGGCGTACGAAAAAGTTTTAAAGATTTAAACATGGAGATTACAATGCGTAAAAATTATAGCTTAACTAGTCCTGAATGGCCTGATGTTGCTTAAGTAACAATTTATCTTTACCATTATGGAAAGGTCAGTCACCATGATTTTTACCAAATGTCAAAATTTGAAGGATAATAAATGGCAAACGTTGTTGTTATTGGAACCCAGTGGGGAGACGAGGGAAAAGGTAAAATAGTTGACTGGCTCAGTCAGCGAGCAGATATTATTATTAGATTCCAAGGTGGACACAACGCCGGCCATACCCTGGTCATTGATGGAAAAGTATACAAACTGTCTTTACTTCCATCGGGGATATTACGAAAAGATAAGTTATCAGTAATAGGAAATGGAGTAGTTTTAGATCCATGGGCTTTAACAGCCGAAATAGCCAAAATTTCTGAAATGGGAATTTTTGTTTCAAATGAAAACTTGAAGATTGCCGAAAACACTCCTTTAATACTTTCGATACATCGTGAATTGGATCAACTCAGAGAGTCGCAAGCCGGCAAAGGAAAGATAGGTACTACGGGAAGAGGTATCGGACCAGCTTATGAAGACAAAGTGGGACGTCGGGCTATTCGACTTGCCGACCTCGCAGATAAAAAAACCTTGGACGATCGTTTGGATAGGTTGCTCGCACATCATAATGCTCTACGACGTGGTTTCGGTTCAAGCTTACTGGATAAACAAGATCTTTTGAAGGAATTGAACGATATTTCGCCAAAAATTTTGCCCTTTGCGGCTCCGGTATGGAAAATATTGAATGAAAAAAGTAAAGCCGGTGCAAGGTTACTATTCGAGGGAGCTCAGGGAAGCTTGCTTGATATTGATTTTGGCACATATCCTTTTGTTACTTCCTCGACAACCACCGCAGGGGCTGCATCTACCGGTTCTGGTATCTCACCAAATGCGATAGATTTCACGCTTGGTATAGTTAAAGCATACACTACCAGAGTTGGTTCAGGACCGTTCCCGAGTGAACTTTTTGATCAAGTTGGCAATCATTTGTCTACAGTTGGACATGAAAAAGGAACTGTAACTGGTCGAGATAGGCGGTGTGGTTGGTTTGATGCCGCTTTGGTAAAGCAGACGTGCACATTATCGGGTGTCAATGGGATAGCATTAACAAAACTCGACGTGCTTGATGGTTTGAGCCACCTAAAAATTTGTACTGGTTACAAATTAGGAGATAAAGTTTTAGATTATCTGCCCCCGGCTTCCGCTTTGCAAGGTGAAGTGGAACCAATCTTTGAAATATTGTCTGGTTGGCATGAAACTACGGTAGGAGCCAAGAGCTGGGTTGATTTGCCTTCAAATGCAATTAAGTATATCAGACGCATAGAAGAGCTCATTGGTTGTACCACAGCATTGGTTTCGACAAGTCCAGAGCGAGACGACACAATTTTAGTTAGGGACCCATTTGAAGACTAATGAAAATAAGATATCGAACAAGAAGATTACTTTCTCTCTTAATACTTTTAGTAGGATTGCCAATATACATAGGTGTAGTAGTATTAGTCATCTCGAAGTTTGACAGATTGCCAATGTTTGTGGAATTAATTTTATATGTTTTACTCGGTGTTGTCTGGGCTTTCCCATTGAAATTCATTTTTATGGGTATTGGACAGAAAGATCCAGATGCGTAGAGAAAAGCAAAAATATATTTTCTATAAGAGTTAGGGTCTGATTTAAATTAAAAGTCGCTCAATGAAATATGTAATTAACATACCTAATGAACCGATTACGATTGTTGGTGGTGGAAGTATCCTGAATAAAGATCTCCGTCAGTGCATGAAATGGAGCCACTCATTGGTGGCAGCAGATGGAGGCGCTAATTACATCAAAAGTCAAGAGATTATTCCAGATTTTATAATTGGTGATTTAGACTCAATTCAAGATAAAGCATATTGGAAGAGAAAGGGAGTTCAGCTTGTAAAAATACGGGAGCAGGAAACATCGGACTTCGAAAAATGCATGTATTCCTGTAACGCTGGCTACTATTTGTGTTTGGGCTTTACAGGACGACGGGTGGATCATTTTCTTTCTGTCTGTTCCACCGTCATAAAATATGAAAATAAACCTGTAATACTTGTTGGATCCAATGATATCATCTTTCAAGTTCCCAAAAGGTTTGAAATTTCACTACCAGTTGAAACCAGAGTTTCGTTATTCCCCATAAAACGTGTATTGGGTATCGAGTCAAGAGGACTTAAATGGCCAATTAATGACATAGAGTTCGATCCTGCAGGTAAAATTGGCACTTCAAATGAGACTAATGAAAAGGTAATGAGTATTGAAATTTCCAATTCGGGAATGCTCATGATATTGCCAAGGAAGTGCCTTTCAATTTTGAACAAATATTTTTTTCGGCAATACGGTTCCCAAAGAATATAATTGTTAAAGGTTTTGTTGGAGGTTACCTTTTCCCAAAGCTTGGATAGAAAAAGATAAAAAGTTGTAAAAAAGTAATCTTCGGATTAAGAGATTGAAATAGAATTTTCCGAAAAACAAATTATTAAAAATCTTTGGAGTAAAAATGAAATCAAGAACCTCGGGTCAAATATTGCAGAAAAAGGCGGCTGCGTCCCGAGCCTTATCATTTGTTAGATCAGGTATGACATTAGGTTTAGGCACTGGTTCAACTGCAAAAATTTTTTTGGAGCTATTAGCAGAAAGAATCAGGACTGAAGGTATTAACGTATGTGGTGTAGCTACTTCCAGTAGCACTGCGCTTTATGCAAAAAATTTAAATATACCTCTGACAAAAATTGAAAGGGTTAACAAAATTGATCTTGTGGTCGATGGCGCAGATGAGTTTGATAAAAATTTAAACATGATCAAAGGTGGAGGTGGAGCGTTACTTCAGGAAAAAATTATTGCAAGCCATTCCAATCATATGATTGTAATAACAGATTCGTCTAAAGAGGTCAGCCGCCTTGGGGATTTTCCATTACCTGTAGAGTTGGTAAAATTTGGTTGCAATTTAACGAAAGCCAGAATCAGCAGGATTTTATTTGAGTTAGGTTTCAATGAATTTGAAGCGAGCTTCAGGAAAGCGGGCAATGAGCTTTATGTGACTGACGAGGGTAATTACATTTTAGATTTGAGTTTGGAAAATATAGCTGATGTTATTGAGCTTGAAAACAGTTTGAGTAAGTGTCCTGGCGTGATTGAAACGGGCCTATTTATTGGCCTGGCTGATACAATAATTGTAGGCCAAACTAACGGAACCAGCACGCTTATTGGCACAGAAGTTGTCTCATGAGCAAGTTTGATTATGAAATTTTTGTAATTGGCGCTGGGTCTGCTGGTGTCCGTGCAGCCAGATTGGCAAGCTCTATGGGAAAAACAGTAGGCATTGCTGAGGAGTATAGATACGGTGGTACATGCGTAATCCGTGGATGCGTTCCAAAAAAATTGATGGTTTACGCAGCCGATTTTCGAGATCATTTAAACGATGCCGTTGGTTTTGGGTGGAAAGTAGGAAATAGCCACTTTTCTTGGAAAAACTTTTCAGAAAATAAGGATAAAGAAGTCAGTAGGTTGGAGATGGTTTATCTTAAGAACCTTAAAGAAGCAGGCGTAGCTGTATTTCATGCACGAGCAAAGCTCATTGACACGAATAAGATTGAATTGTCGGATGGGACAACATGTACTGCTGAAACAATTATAGTTGCAACGGGTGGACGGCCGTTTGTTCCAGAATTTCCCGGGAGCGAATATGTTTTGACATCTGATGAGATTTTTGATTTGAAAACTTTTCCGGCCCGAATTTTGATTGTAGGAGGTGGCTATATAGCTTGCGAATTTTCTGGAATATTTGATGGAATGGGCTCAAAAGTAACTCAGATTTATAGAGGTGAGCAGGTTTTGAGAGGTTTTGACCAAGATTTGAGATCAAATCTTATGCAGTCCATGATAGAAAGGGGTATTGAAATAAAATGTTTAGAGGAGATCGTAAAAATTCAAAAAGCGCCCGGGGGACTCAAAGTTTTTTTAAAAAGCGGTTCTGAGATATTTACGAACTGTGTTTTGTCCGCTACTGGAAGAGTACCGAATACGAATGATTTGGGCTTAGAAGATCTACAGGTTGAGTTAAATACTGACGGGGCGATGGTAGTTGACTCCGTTCAAAGAAGCTCCATAAAATCTATTTTCGGTTTGGGAGACGTAACTAATAGATTGAACCTCACACCGGTGGCGATCCGAGATGCAATGGCGGCTGTGGAAACTATTGCTAATAATAATCCTACCTCACCTGACCATCAGCTTGTTCCTACTGCAGTTTTCACACGACCAGAAATCGCAACCGTGGGTTTGCCTGCTCATGAAATTCCTGTAAACACGAAAACAAAGACTTATGTGACCAAATTCCGTCCAATGTATAACATTTTAGCAGGACGGAACGAGAAAACATTTATGAAGTTAATAGTTGAAGAGGACGGCGAAAAAGTTTTAGGTTGTCACTTGCTGGGTCCTGGTTCTGCAGAAATGATACAGCTGGCGGCAATAGCAGTGAAAATGGGCGCTACTAAGGAGGATTTTGATAAAACTTGCGCTGTTCATCCAACGATAGCTGAGGAACTGGTTACTTTAAAATAATACTTGTAATTTTGGAAAAAAAGCACACATTGACATTGATTATCGAATGTTAGAGAAAACTAAATAACGTAAAGAAAGAGATCACAATGCCTTATAATAATAATTCCGGCGGACCTTGGGGAAACGGAGGTAAAAAAGACGATGGTAAAAAAAGTCCGTGGGGCGCATCGGATGACGATAAATCGGGGAATGAGAAAAATGATCCTATGGGATCTGTAACAGAGATCGATGAGATAGTAAGGAAAGGTCAAGAAAAGTTACGAAGTATTATCGGTGGCAAAGGACGTAATGGGCCAAATGGAGGTCTAACTGGTCCTGGTGGAGGTCTAGGCAGGACCCCCATTACCTTGGGGTTATTAGCGGTGATAGCGTTGTGGGGCTATGTTTCCTTGTATACTGTTAAACCAGAACAAAAATCGATCGAATTATTCCTTGGTAGTTATTACAAGACAGGAGAGTCCGGCCTTAACTTTGCGCCATGGCCAATCGTCAAGGCCGAAGTATTAACGACTACTAGAGAAAATACCGAGGATATTGGTGTTGGCATAAGGGGAGGCCGAGCAGACGACGGTTTAATGCTCACAGGGGATGAAAACATTGTTGACATAGACTTCCAGGTAGTGTGGAACATTTCGGATCCGAGAAAATTTCTATTTAATCTTGCTGATCCCCAAGAAACCATTCAGGCGGTCTCTGAATCAGCGATGCGCGCAGTAATTGCACGTTCGGAATTGAGTCCTATTCTTAATAGAGACAGGGCCCTAATCAGCTCGGAAGTGAGGACACTGATACAATCTAACCTTGATAGTTATCAGAGTGGCGTGAATATCGTCAGGCTTAATTTTGACAAAGCGGATCCCCCAGCTGAAGTAATTGACGCTTTCAGAGACGTACAGGCAGCTGAACAAGAGCGGGATACATTAGAAAAACAAGCAGATGCATATGCTAATAAAGCTTTGGCTCAAGCTAGAGGAGAGTCGGCGCAACTTTTAGAGGAAGCTGAGGGTTACAAGGCGAAGGTTGTTAACGAGGCAAGCGGTGAAGCAAGCAGATTTCTTTCGATATATAATGAGTATAAAAAAGCAAAAGATGTAACAAGAAAGCGTTTATATTTGGATACGATGGAAAAAATGCTAGGGATGGTTGATAAGGTTATCTTAGATAATGATGCCGGAGGGGAACAGGGCGTAGTGCCATATCTGCCCCTGAATCAACTAAAAGTAGGAGGATCTAACTAATGTCGATAATGCGTATTTTAGGACTTGTAGTAGTTTTGATTCTAGCGATTTGTTACAGTTCAATTTTTGTGGTTGATGAAAGGCAAAAAGCTCTAGTTTTGCAGTTTGGACAAATAAAAGCGGTTAAGGAAAACCCGGGACTAGCATTCAAAATTCCACTAATTCAAGAAGTTGTGCGGTATGATGACAGAATATTATCATTAGATTCAATGCCTTTGGAGGTAACTCCTCTTGACGACCGGCGTTTAGTGGTTGACGCATTTATGCGTTACCGTATCACCGATGTAGTGCAATTCAGGCAAGCCGTCGGTACTGGAGGTACATTATCTGCTGAAAAACGCTTGGAAAGAATTTTAAACGCGGCACTTAGGGAAGTACTGGGATCAGTCGGCTCGAATGAAGTATTGTCTGATGGAAGAGTAGCGCTGATGGAGCAAATAAGAGATGATACAATATCGGAAGCTCTTAGCTTAGGGATTGAAATAGTTGATGTTCGAATTAAAAGAGCGGATCTTCCAACACAGAACTTGGCTGCAACCTTTCAGAGAATGAAAGCTGAGCGAGAGCGAATGGCGGCTGATGAACGCGCACGTGGGCGGGAAGCTGCACAAAAAGTTAGGGCAGTAGCAGACAGAACGGCAGTGACGCTGGTATCTGAGGCAAAAAGAGACTCTGAGATAATTAGGGGTCAGGCTGATGCTGAGACAACGAACATATTTGCCGAGGCTTTTGGAAGAGATCCTGAGTTTTATGCTTTTATAAGGTCATTAAGTGCTTATGAAAAATCAATGACAGGTCAAAATACGACAATTGTTATGAGTCCAGATTCGGAATTTTTTGACTACATGAAGGAAAGCGTAATCGAGTGATAAGTAAAATCTTTTTTGGAATTGCATTCGTCTTAATTTTCGAAGGGCTTATGCTGGCTCTTATTCCAAAAAGGATTAAGAGATCACTGCAGATGATAGAAAAAACCCCGACATCCACTTTATCCGTGATCGGATTAGCTTTAATGGGTGCGGGAATATTTTTTCTTTCTGTGATTGAAATATAAATTATCGATTATATGTAAAGAGTCCGATGCCACCTTCACGATACTTATCGAGCGCATCATGTAAATAATCAACAGGGAATAAAAAGGTTTTGGGACATGCAGAAACTATTGGTAATTACAGAAAAAAACATGAACATATTGCGAACTGGAATATGGGTTTTCTTACTAACTTTAGTGGTTTTGTTACCATTTTATGATAAAAAGTTATATGCTCGGGGTACCCCTGAAAGTTTTGCCGATTTGGTAGAAGAGTTGAGTCCCGCCGTTGTCAACATCACTTCCACGACAATCTTACCAAAACAGCCGGAGTTTAATCCAAGTATACCTCCTGGGTCTCCGTTTGAAGAGTTTTTTCGGGAATATCAGGATCGAAATGGACCTAATAATACTCCTCAGCGACGGAGGAGAGGTTCAGCACTTGGGTCTGGATTTATCATCTCAGCTGATGGTTTCGTTGTAACAAACAATCATGTGATCGAGAATGCTGATGAAATCGAAATAGAAATGATTGATGGAACTCTCATACAAGCAGAGGTTTTTGGACGGGATGAGAAAACGGACATAGCTCTGCTGAAGGTTAAAACTGAAGAGGCGCTACCTTTTGTAGAGTTTGGCGATGCTTCGGTCGCACGAGCAGGAGATTGGGTTTTAGCTATTGGTAACCCGTTGGGACAAGGGTTTTCTGTATCTGCTGGTATTATATCTGCTCGTGGACGTTCGCTTAATGGATCTTACGATGATTTTATTCAAACTGATGCAGCGATAAATCGGGGTAATTCTGGGGGACCATTATTCAACATGGATGGAAAAGTAATAGGAGTAAACACAGCGATACTCTCACCAAACGGTGGATCAATTGGTATAGGATTTTCTATGTCATCCTCGGTAGTTCAAAAGGTGGTTGATCAATTAAAGAATTTTGGCGAGACGCGAAGAGGTTGGCTAGGAGTACGAATTCAGGACATCAATGAGGATGTTGCGGATGCACTTGGGCTTGGAGACACTGCGGGTGCTCTCGTAACGGATGTGCCTGATGGACCTGCCAAGGAAGCGGGTTTCTTATCGGGTGATATCATTACAGAGTTTGATGGCAAAGCGGTGGACAACACGCGCTCTTTGGTAAGAATTGTTGGAGACAGTCCAGTTGGAAAGTCCGTCTCGGTAAGGATCCTGAGGGATGGGGAAGAGATAGTCAAGGAAGTCACCTTGGGTCGGTTGGAAGATGCTATGGCCGCAACTAACGAAATCAAACCCAAACCGGAAAAAACAATCATTATTCTTGGAATGACGGTTTCATCATTGACTGACAAGGTAAGAGAAAAACTGGAGCTAGGTGAGGATATAAATGGTTTAGTTGTGAAGGAAGTAGAAAGTGGTTCAGATGCAGAAAGTAAAGGGATAATTTCGGGAGATGTCGTAATAAAAGTAAGTCAGAAATTAATCTCTGCGCCATATGAATTAAAAGAAGAAATTGATAAGGCAGCCGCAAACGGTAAGAAATCTGTACTTCTATTAATATTGAGGAATGGTGCTCGCCGCTTTGTTGCTCTCTCCCTAGATAAATACTGAAACAGTTTAAGAAAGATAAAGTAGGATAATTTTTTGATAATATGGTGGTGATCTAGAATATTTAACAGGGGATTTAGGGAGTAAATTCATTTCTTGCCATTGTGAGATGTAATTTATCAGCAGTATAATGGTGTTGTCTTGCGAGCTCCTCATCTAACTCTACTCCTAACCCGGGCTTGGATGGCGGAATAACGTATCCGGCATCCCAAGACATATCTGATTTTACTAACTGAGAATGAAAACCACCACCGGTGCCGATGGTTTCCAGTATTAAAAAGTTTGGTAGTGTTAAACTTAGTTGTATATTGGCGGCCCATTCTATCGGGCCAGCGTAAAGATGAGGTGCGACTTGTGCTCCAAAAACTTCTGCAATACAGGCAATTTTTTTTGCCTCCCAGATGCCTCCGACCCGGCCAAGTGCCGGTTGCAGGATCGATGCTGCTCCTAATCGTAAAATATTGTAGAATTCATACTTTGTTGTCAAGCGCTCGCCAGTGGCGATCGGTATACTAGTATTTTCTGCTACCTTTTGCATATTTATATAATTGTCCGGTGGAACGGGCTCCTCAAACCATAATGGGTCATATTTTTCTATTGCTTTGGCCAATCTGATAGCGCCTGAAGCAGTAAACTGTCCATGTGTCCCAAACAAAAGATCCACACTATTACCAACTGCAGATCGTATCGACTTACAAAATTGCTTTGATAACGTAATAATTTCCCCTGAAGGCTGATGGCCACCATAAATTGTGTATGGCCCTGCTGGATCAAATTTTATTGCCGTGAATCCTAAGTCGGAGGCATCTTTAGCCGCCTCTGTTGATAAAATAGGTGATGCGTAAAATGCATCTGGGTTTTGCGTGGCTTTTGGATATAAATAACTATAACTCCGAAGCTTTTCACGAACCTTCCCGCCCAACAGTTGCCATATAGGTTTATTCAGTGATTTTCCTATTATATCCCAGCAGGCTATCTCGAGACCGGAAAATGCCCCCATTATTGTTGGGTCGGGTCTTTGTGTAAATCCAGATGAATAGGCAGATCGATACATCATTTCGACATTAAAGGGATTTTGATCATGAAAATGACGTTGAAATACATCTTTTATGACAGCGACGATGGTTTTTGGATGGAGACCAGTAGCATAAACCTCTCCATAACCTACGATTCCACAAGTGGTGATTACTTTGACAAAAATAAAATATTCGCCACCTCGACCCGGCGTAATGTTTCTTGTCGTAAATATTTCTAGATCATCTAATTGCATAATCACCGTGTTAAACTATTCATCACAGTAATTAAACCGCTTACTGATATTTAAAATGTTTTTTGCGACTTGTAGAAAGCTGTAGCCAAAATTTAGAGTCTACTGTAATGATGATACAACATTTTGACTGAGACTTTATAATATTTTAGAACTACTTATAAGTTTTAAGCCTTTTATGCTAATGGATTGGTACGTTTATGTGTGGAATAGTCGGATCGGTTGGTCGCGAGGAATGCAGCTATCTATTATTGGATGTTCTGAAGCGGTTAGAATATCGGGGATATGATAGTTCGGGTCTTGTTACATACAACCAAAAAGGTTTTGATTTGTGTCGATCAGTTGGCAATATCGCAAATCTACAACGGTCTGTAGATCAAAACCCGTTATCTGGAGTTTGTGGTCTTGGTCATACAAGGTGGGCCACTCATGGGGGGGTATCGGAATCAAATGCGCATCCTCATATTTCATGTGGCAGAGTTGCCATAGTTCATAATGGAATAATTGAGAACCACAACCTGATCAGAAGTAGATTAGAAAAATCTGGGTATAAGTTCATGAGCGAGACCGATAGTGAGGTGTTGTCACACTTATTCGTTGAAGCCTTTGACTCCGGTTTAAATTTAAATGAATCGACCAGAAAAGTAATAAATGAGATAACAGGAGCTTTTGCGTTTGCCGCAATATCAAGTGATTTTCCAAATACAATAGTAGTAGCCAGAAATGCTTCACCTTTAGCAATTGGTGTCGGAGAGTCGGTTTCTTATATTGGTTCGGATGCAATCGCATTGTCTCATTTAACTCGAAAAATAATTTATTTGAAAGATTATGACTATGCGCTAGTACAGGCTGAAAATATTAACATATTTGGGCTGGATGGAAATCCTGTAAAACGAGATACGATATTTGCATCAGCAAATCCTGGAATAATAGATAAGGGCGGTTACAAGCATTTTATGGAAAAAGAGATGCATGAACAGCCAGACGCAATTACAAACACCATTGCGGCGATGACAGACGCTCATGGAAGTTTGTCTGCAGGAATGAGCAGTGAACAGCTTCGAGGTATCAATGGGCTTGTTATGGTTGGCGCTGGAACTAGTCACATCGCCTCTTTGGTATCACGTTATTGGATAGAGGGTTTAGCCAAAATTCCCGTTAATTGTGAGCTCGCATCAGAATATCATTACCGTAATCCTGTTTCTTCTGGTTTGAATACAGCGATTGCTATATCACAATCGGGGGAAAGTCTCGATACTTTAAAAGCGATGCGGTATGCGGCATCAGAAAAATTATCTACGATAGGGCTTGTGAATGTGATTGGTAGTACGATCGCTCGAGAGTCCAAATCAAATCTTTTTACCAAAGCTGGTCCTGAGATAGGGGTTGC
>MDTA01120403.1_pt1 | contig 16235 bp, 13 predicted proteins | sample 811151 | NCBI WGS metagenome assembly MDTA01 (sample SAMN05326648, study PRJNA326480) | marine metagenome | isolation source: seawater | place: Indian Ocean: South | collected 2010 | reverse complement strand
GAAATCTGAATTTGTTCATTTGCATAACCACTCTGATTATAGTCTGTTGGATGGCGCACAGAGGATTGATCAATTTATTAATACAATTGATGATTTAAATATGGATTCAGTTGCTTTGACGGAGCATGGTAATATGTTTAGTGTTATACCTTATTATAAAGAAGCTAAAAAAGCTGGAATCAAACCAATTATAGGTTGTGAAATTTATGTTGCAACAGGGTCAAGATTTGATAAAAAAACACGCGCAGAAGGAGGATGGGGGAATAATCATCTAATTCTTCTTGCAAAAGATTTTACAGGTTATAAAAATTTAATGAAACTTGTTACAGCAGGATATTTAGAGGGGTTTTATTACAGACCAAGAATTGATATGGAACTTATTAAGAAGTATAATGAAGGTTTAATTTGTCTTTCAGGATGCCTAAAGGGTGAAATACCTGAAAAAATGTTAAATGATGATTATGAAGGAGCAAAAAGTTCAGCTGTGAAATTTATGGAAATTTTTCAAGATAGGTACTATCTTGAGATTCAAAATCATGGCATACCCGAAGAAGAGCAAAATATCCGTAACATGAAAAAGCTATCTTCAGAACTAAACATTCCTCTTGTTTGTACTAATGATGCACATTACGCAAGGAAAGAACATTGGGAAGCTCATGATATACATATATGCTTAGGAACGGGGAAACAGAGGAGTGATCCAAAACGTTTGAGATATGCGACTCCTGAGTTTTATTTTAAATCACAAGATGAGATGTTTGCTTTATTCAAAGAATTTCCAGAAGCGATTGAAAATACTAGAAGAATTGCTGATAGCATAGATTTGTCTATTCCTATAGGAGAATCTCACTTACCCCATTTCCCAATTCCAAGTTCTTCTAAAACAACAAATCCAGATAAATATTTAAGAATATTAACTGAAGTAGGGACACAGAATCAATATGGAGAAATCACTCCAGCAATTAAAAAACGTATGGATCATGAATTAGATGTAATAAAAAATATGGGCTTTGCTGGATATTTTTTAATAACAGCAGACTTTGTTAAATATGCTAAAGATTCCCATATACCCGTTGGCCCTGGAAGAGGGTCCGCTGCAGGAAGTCTTGTGTCATATGCACTAGGGATAACAAGTATTGACCCTCTTAAACACAATCTACTTTTTGAGAGATTTTTAAATCCAGAACGTATTAGTATGCCTGATATTGATATAGATTTTTGCATTGAAAGACGTGGAGAAGTGATTAATTATATTAAAAAACAATATGGCGAAAGTTCTGTTACTCAGATTATCACTTTTGGTAAGATGAAAGCAAAACAAGTGGTTAGGGATGTAGGTCGCGTTATGGGATATTCTTTTTCAGAAGTGGATACAATAGCCAAAGCTATTCCAAATGAATTAAATATTACTTTAGATAAAGCATTAAAAAAAAGTAATGAGTTAAATGAAATGGCATCGGGGACATATAAAGAATTAATTGAACATTCAAAAGTACTTGAAGGAATGAATCGTCATGCTTCTACCCACGCGGCTGGAGTTGTCATTGCCCCAGGTGAATTGACAGATTATGTGCCCTTATATAAATCAAACACAAATGATATAACTAGTCAATACGATATGAAAGGTCTTGAGGATTTAGGCCTGTTAAAAATGGATTTTTTGGGTCTCAGAAACCTTACTGTAATTGATAAGGCTAACAAATTAATACAAAAGAAGAATAATTATATTGATTTAGATAAACTATCATTTGATGATAAAAAAGTTTATCAGTTATTTTCAAAAGGACATACTATTGGGGTATTTCAATTTGAATCTTCTGGGATGAGAGAGTTTTTAAAAAAACTACAACCTACAGTAATTGAAGATCTTATTGCAATGAACGCATTATATCGACCTGGACCAATGCAGAACATAGATAATTTTATATCCCGTAAACAAGGTGTAGATAAAATTATTTATCCACATCCGCTATTAGAATCCATTCTAAAAGAAACTTATGGTATCATTGTTTACCAAGAACAAGTAATGCAGATTGCAAATGAAATTGCAGGCTTTACACTTGCTGAAGCAGATATTATGCGAAGAGCAATGGGTAAGAAAATCAAATCATTAATGAAAGAATTAGCCATTAAATTTATTTCAGGAGCTAAAGTAAAAGGGATTGGTAAAAAGAAAGCCGAAGAGATTTTCTCTTTGATAGAAAAGTTTGCACAATATGGATTTAATAAAAGCCATTCTACAGCTTATGCGTATGTAGCTTACCAGACCGCTTGGTTAAAAGTTCATTACCCAGCGGAATTTATGAGTGCAAATATGACTAGTGAAATGAATAACATCGATCGGATAGTAGTTTTGATTAACGAATGTAAAAAAATGGGTATTGATGTGAATCCCCCAGATATTAACATTTCATTTAAAGATTTTCGACCAATAAATGATTCTTCCATTTCTTATGGTTTAAATGCAATTAAGAATGTTGGTTCAAAAGCATTGGAATCAATAATTAATGAGAGGGAAAAAAATGGAGAATATTCCTCTCTTTTTGATTTATGCGCTAGAGTTGCACAAAACAAGGTTAATAAAAGAGTTTTAGAAAGTCTTATTGCTTCTGGTAGTATGGATTCCTTTGATGGAAATCGTGCGCAAAATTTTGATGCGATTGATATTGCAATAAAATATGGTCAAAAAATACAACAAGAAAATAATAAAAACCAAGTAGACCTCTTTGGTGTAAATAATCAAGCAGATGAATTAATTAAAAAGCCATTACTCAATAATATTGATGACTGGTCTGAAAAGGAATCCTTAGATAAAGAGCGAGATGTTCTGGGGATTTATATATCAGGACATCCATTATTAGAACACGCAGATGATCTTGAGGAGTTCACAACTATTTCATTTGATAACGACCAAAATATATCAAAAAACGATACAATATGTGTTGGTGGAATGATTACGAAAATTATACATAGGTTTGATAAAAGGAACAGAGAAATGGCATTTTTTGATATGGATTGTTTAGGAGGACAGATTGAAATAGTTGCCTTTAATGATTGTTATGCTGCATATAATAATCTCATTGAAGAAGGAAATGTCGTTTTTGTTAAAGGTAGGGCATCAGAGAAATCAGATTATTCTGATTTAAAAATTTTGGGTGACGAAATAATATCTATTGAACATATTAGAGAAAACTTATCTAATAGTATAAATATAAAATTAATTAGTGGAGAAACTGAACCAAGTGATATTGATAGTTTAATGGCTATTGCAAAATCTAATTCTGGTAGTTGTAGACTTCTATTTCATTTACCTAATCCAGGATCTAACCGTTCTTTAAAAGTATTAGCACACAACATTAAAGTTTCTTCAAACAATGCATTTTTAAAGCGCCTCAGAGATAAATATGGTTATGAAAATGTTTGGATTGAATAATGATAGCAGTTTTACAAAGGGTTTTAAAGGCAGAAGTAAAAATAGAAGAAAAGACAAAGGCAAAAATAAAAAAAGGTCTAGTTATTTTGTTAGGTATTAATAAAGGTGATACAAAACATGATGCAGAACATCTAGTAAAAAAAATTTCAAACATGAGGCTATTTGATGATTCTAGCGGCAATATGAATCTTTCAATAAAAGATATTAATGCTTCAGCCCTAGTAATTAGTCAATTTACTCTTTGCGCAGATACTAGCAAAGGACGTAGACCAAGTTTTCTCAATGCAGAAAATCCAATAGAAAGTAAAATATTATATGATTATTTTTTGGTTATATTAAAAAAAATGGATGTCATTGTAGAGACTGGTCGCTTTGGTGCTGATATGAATGTAGAATTAATTAACAATGGGCCAGTGACCATTATCGTTAATAGTCAAAAGACGTAATCGCATTCTTTTAGATTTTAATATAAACAACTTATAGTTATAGAATAATCTTAATTATGAAGAAAAAAATCAAACTATTAAATTTCGCTGTAAATGAAACGTAATATAAGAATTGTTATGGCCAAACCTGGTTTAGATGGCCATGATAGAGGAATAAAGGTTCTTGCCGCTGCATATCGTGATTCTGGTATGGAAGTTATCTATTTAGGACTAAGGCAAACGCCAGAAATGATAGTATCTGCCGCTTTACAAGAAGATGCAGATGTTATTGCTTTATCAAGTTTAAATAATGCACATAATACTATTTTCAGTGATGTATTGAACCTTATGAAAGAAAAAAAATTAGAAAATGTTTTACTTGTTGGCGGTGGAATCATTCCTGAAAAAGATATTGACTTTCTTGAAGCAAAAGGAGTGGGAAAATTATTTGGACCAGGCACCCCTGTGCAAGAAACAATAGATTATATTACAAATTGGGTTAAAACTAATCGTCACTCAAATGAACTTTAAAAATCAAATTGAATTAGAACTTTATTTTGCGGATCATTTTGATACGATATTGTTTCCTGTGCTTGCTGATATATATCTTGAAAAAAATGATTTAGTAAGGGCGCGAAAAGTATGTGATATAGGCCTCAAGTACCATGAAAATAATGTCGCTGGATTATTTATTATTGCACAAGTTGAACAATTAGAAGGGAATTTAAAAAAGTCAGAAAAGTTATTAGAAAAAGTTCTTACTTTAAGTTATGATCATTTAGCTGCTGCTGAGATGTTGTGTGAGGTGCAAACTGTATTAGGCAGGGCTGCAAATCGTCTTTTAAAATCATGGAAACACGTACAATCTCTTGATTCAACTCATACTACCGCGAAGAACTTTATTGAAAAAGTAGAGGGGGTGGCAAACGATAATCCGCAAGGTCTAAAAAACCAAATACAATCTAATATCAAACCAAAATCAGGAAAAACTATTGATATTTCTAAAGAAAAAAATGATTTACAAACAATCCAGCTTGACGATTTTAACAGCCCCATAAAAATAAGTCCTAGGCTTGCAACCTTCACTTATGTTTCTGTTTTAAAAAATCAAGGACTATTTTCACAAGCTCTAGAGGTTTTAGAAATTTTGGAAGCAAAAGGTGAAAGCCTTGAGTCAATTTCATTAGAAAGAGATACGATACAAACCCTTATAGAAAATGAAAAAAAGGATTAATATATATGACTGATTCAATTTATACAAAAAGACAAAATAACCTTACAAATGTTTTAAATAAAAAAGGTTTAGATGGAATATTAATTACCAATTTAACAAATATTAGGTATATCTCTGGATTTACTGGTTCCGCTGCATCATGTCTTATTACACCTAAAGGACAGTATTTTATTTCCGATGGCAGATATATTGAACAATCAAAAGCACAGGTGAAAGGATTTGAGATATTTATCGAAATGAGTTCGCATTTTGCTCAAATTAAAGATAATAAATTATTACCCAATGGTCTTCGATTAGCTTTTGAAGGTGACCACATGAGTTATGCTAGGTATGAAAATATGACCACAATGTTTCCCAACACAAATTGGGAGAATATGTCAATGATTCTTGAAGATCTTGCTTCTGTAAAAGACGAACATGAATTGTCCTGTTTTAGAATCGCAGTAGAGGTCACAGATAAAGTATATGAAGAGATATTGCCTATGTTGCGTTCTGGTTATTCTGAAAAAGATGTAGCGAATGCAATGGTATCTAAATATCGAAAATATGCTGAGGGTGAGGCATATTCCCCAATTGTAGCAGCAGGCCCAAATGGTGCTTTACCCCATGCTATCCCAACAGATAGAGAGTTTCAAACTGGAGATTTTGTTGTTATTGATGCAGCTGCAAAATATGGAGGATATCATGCTGATATGACAAGAACACCTGTTGTTGGTGCTTCTACATCAAAACATGAAGAAATTTATTCCATTGTAAAAGAGGCTCAACAACGTGGTTGTGATGTTGCAAAGGCTGGAACCCCCTGTAAAGAAGTCGATGCTGCAACGCGTGATTACATTATAAAAATGGGATATGGTGAATATTTTACTCATGGTACTGGACATGGTCTAGGATTAGAAATCCATACTTCACCAAGATTTAGTCCACAAAGTAATCAGATATTAGAGGAGAACAATGTAATGACAATTGAGCCTGGAATATATCTTGCAGGATGGGGTGGAGTCCGAATAGAAGATGATGTAATTATAGGTAATGATGGTTGTGAAATCCTTAACAAAACAACAAAGGAACTTGTTGTTTTAAACTAGATTATATTTTATACAGGTTATATCCTTATATAACAACATTATTTATATTTTAAGATTCTTATTTATCTATGCAGTGTTATTGAACTTAAAAATAAAATTTTCAAAGAGGATTAACTGATAGATTAAGGTGGAATGTTAAATTATATTCCTTACAATTAATATTAGATTTATGATGAAATGAATATTTACACTAAACCAAATCTTTACGATGCAATTCATAAAAATCATGATTTGGATATTAAATTACTTAGAACAATTACAAGTAAAATAAGTGGCCCCGTATTAGAGCTTGCTTCAGGAACGGGTAGACTTACAAAGTGTATTCTTGATTTAGGTTTAGAATACACTGGACTGGATATAAGTAAAAAATTTTTAGAAGTAGCTAAAAAGAAGTATAATAGTCAAGCTCACTTTGTTTTAGGAGATATGCGTGAGTTCAAATTAAATAAAGAATTCAACTTTGTTTTTATTGGTTTTAATTCTTTTTTACATAATCTTACAATAAAAGACGCATATAATTGTCTTAAATGTGTCAATATGCACCTTAAAAAAAAGGGAAAGTTTTTAGTGTCAATTTTTATCCCAAATCCTGATTTTTTATATAGAGAGCTTAATACGCTATATCCCGCCACATCCTTTTTCCATTACAAAAATAGTAAGTGTAGAATTATGGAATCCAATGTATACGACGATAAGTCACAGGTTAATAAATTGACTTGGTATATAGAGAGTAATAATCAAATAATTCCTGATGAATATCACTATAGTATGCGGATGTACTACCCGCATGAAATGGATATATTATTTGATGAATCGGGTTTTAAGATTGAACATAAGTTTGGTGATTACGATTGCTCACCAATGGAGGCTGAAAGTGGAATGCAGATATATCTATGTGAGAAATATTGATAATATGGATATAGAATACTCTATAAAAAAATTGAAAGAAATGGATTCTGACTTGATAAAATTGCTTAATGCATTTAAGATAGATAATTTAATTCCAGAACAAAATTATTTTAAGTCATTAACCCGCTCTATTATTTACCAACAGTTGACTGGAAAGGCTGCGAAGGTAATACACGATAGGTTTATTTCAGTTTATGAATCTGATTCATATCCTACGCCAAAAGAAGTGATTTCAACAAAATTGGAAGTTATAAGAGCTGTTGGAATATCTAAGTTTAAAGCACAGTACATTCACAATATAGCCAACGCATTTCTTAAAAATCCTGATAACTATGACTCACTTAATAAAAAAACAGACAAGGATATTATAGATATATTAACACAAATAAAGGGTGTTGGGTTATGGACATCACAAATGTTCCTAATCTTTACTTTGAATCGTCCTGATGTCTTTCCTGCAACTGATTTAGCACTACAAAAAGGTTTTCAACATTATTTTAATCTTGATCAATTACCCAAAGTAAATGATATGCTTGAAATATCTCAAAAATGGAGGCCACATAGAACAACTGTAAGTTTGTTTTTGTGGAGGATTATTGAAGGAGAATTTGATTGGTAGTATGATTAAAACTATTTTTTTTGATATTGGTGGAGTATTAATTGATATACACCCTGAAAGAACATATCAATATTTAAGTGACGCAGCAGATGTTGATATTAACATAATAAAACAATTATTTCCCTGGGATGCTCATTGTCAATATGAAAGAGGTATAATTAATAATGAAGAGTGGTTTCTTGCTTTCAGGGATGCTCTTCCACAGCCATGTTGTTTAAAGAGGTTAGATTTTTGGAAAGCTTGGAGACTGCTACTGGGACAGGAAAAAAGAACTGTTAAAATATTAGAACAATTAAAACGACAATATTCCATATGGTTATTATCGAATACTAATCCAAAACATATTCAAGATGAGATATTCAACAAATATCGATTTTCTAAGATTGCAAACGGATTTGTTTATTCGTTTGATGTTGGATATAGAAAACCGGATTTAAAAATTTATAATTTGGCAATGAAAAAAGCAGGATCATCATGTCCTGAAGAATGTCTATTTATAGATGATTTACTTGAGAATGTTAAAGCAGCAAAATCTCTTGGCATGAGAGGTATTCATTTTCATTCTTATGGAAATCTAGAAGTAGAGTTAGTAGTGGCAGGATTATTACCTTAAAATCTAATCATGTTAAAGACACTATTTATATTCATAGCATTTATATATGGTCTTTATGGTAATGGAGCTTGGATGTGGAACAATCGTACACATGGGGAATTAAGCTGGAGCACAATCGAAACAGAAAATTTTAATGTTCATTATCACCAGGGAATACGCAATATAGCTTTGAAGGGTGCATCTATTGCAGAGCAAGTAAGACCAACACTTATAAAACAAATGGGCCTGGATAATCTCCCTAAATTAGATATTGTTTTTACTGCAGAGGATGAAGTATTAAATGGTTTTGCTGTTTATGCCAATTATACAATCATTTGGGTTGATCAAAATGATGCTGCGTTATGGACTGGTGATGAAAAATGGCTAAGAACAGTCTTAGCGCATGAGCTTCAGCATCTTGTGTATTTCCATACAGTAAAGGGTCCATGGTGGTTACCCGAGCCAATGAACTCAATTTTAAATGGTGTTCCCGGATGGGTTGTAGAGGGATTAGCTGAGTACTTTACAGAAGAATGGAGACCTTTTAGATTTGAACTTTCACATAGAGGTCATGTAATAAAAAACACTGTACAAAAAATTGCAGATCCTCATAATGATGGTTATTCAAAAAGTCTATATCTCGCCGATAGATTTGGTGATTCAACTATAACTAACATTTTAAACTATCGTAATAAATTACAGTATTTAGATTTTAAAAAAGCATTTAAAAAATATACTGGTATAACATTAAAACAATTTAATGAAGATTGGCGAAGACAAATGAACACTTTTTATTTTGGCCAAAGAGCTCAAAAGGAACGATTAGAAGAGGTCGGTAAAATCAGGAAACTCCCAATTAGGAAAGTTGCTGCGTTTGATTATTTTACAGATTCTCTTAGAATCGCTATGATTGGACAACTTTCAAAGGGACAAGGAGACTTGTCTTTAATAATTGCTACAAGAGATACTGTTAAAGAAAATAAGATAAAGAAAAATCGATTAAAAAAATCAAAAAAAACTGGTATCGAACCTAAGAAAGTCAGACCAATCTGGAAGAAAAAAGAGCTAGATTATGGTAGATTTGGTGAGCTAAATATGAATTTGGATGTTTCTCCAGATGGATTATCAATTATATATCCTAAATATAGATATGGGAGGAATCAGTCATTAGGATTTGATATATGGAAGGTTAATATTGAAACAAAGAAAAAAACATTGCTTACAAATTCTATGAGGGCAAATTATCCTAAATATTCTCCAGACGGGGAGTCAATTTTATTTGTAGCTCATAAAAATTCTACATCTCAGTTGTATATAATGGATAAAAATGGAAATAATGTGCGGCAGGTTACATCATATATAGGAGATACACAAATCATAACACCAGCATGGAGTCCTGATGGGAATTCTATAGCTTTCGCAATGTCTGAATCTGATGGGAAATTAGACTTACACGTTCTAACGCTATCTTCTGGAGAAAGTATTCAAATAACTGATTCTAAGGAGGCAGATGCGTTTCCAATTTGGCATTTAGATGGTCAAAAAATTTCCTACACGGGTTATTATGATTATTCGCCAAATCTCTATACTTATGATATCTTATCAGATACAATTATCAAAAACACAGATTTATGGAATATGTATATGGCTATGGGCTGGAACACACAATTATCTACTATTACTGCGATGACATTAAATACTGTAGATTCATCACGGATTATTGAAATAGACCCTAATAGAGAAGCCTCGAGTCTAACAATAAATATGAACCCCTTGTTTTCAAATTGGCGTACTAAATCACCAGATTATCCCTTGAATGATATAAACCCAGATATTGAAGTGGAAATTTTAGAAGAAAATAAATATAAGTTTTATAAGAGCATGAGACATCTTGGGACAATAGTTTTACCAGATGACCAAGGGTTGCTATATAATGGGGCATTTACGGATGCACTTGGCAAACACACGTTTGGTATAGGTTATTATACAGATTACGATACTCTTAATGCTTTTATAGCTCAATATCAAAATTCTACAGGCTTCCCCTATAATGGTTTTTGGGGTCTAGAAGTATATAAAAATGCAAATTTTCAATTACAATATTATAATAGTAATAAAGCATATCTTGAAATATTTAACGGGGCCTCAATATGGACAAGATTCCCCTATAATTTTGGATACTCACTTTCGTCAAATCATATAATATCATCTTCCTTGCAACTTGTTAATAGAGAAGTTTTATATGAAGGAGATTTTCCAGATGAAATGGTTTTCCCAAACCCAGTTGAGGGTAAAGAAGGAAGTTTTAACTTAAGCTATTTATTAATCAATAAGAGAGGACATATGCGCAATATGTTTTCTCCAAATCAAGGATATGGTTTACAGTTTTTATTTAAACATGCATCAAGTATGTTATGGGGAGTTTTTAATTATAATAAGTTTGAGTTAGATTTTTATTCCAATCTAAAACTGGGTCCTTTCTCAATTTTTTCTCGTAATAGATATGAGGCAATTACAGGTTCTCCACCTCCGCAAGAAAACTTGGGAATTGTGGATATCCCAAATTTTTATTTTATGGGGACACTAACTCCTGGTAGAGAGTATATGTCACCAAGAGGATTTTCTGGGAAAAGATTAGGTAATAGAGCATTTATGGGTACTATAGAATTTAGGGCTCCCGTATTACCAATCAATGTTATAGAAATTTTCAGATTAATTAAACTTGGGATGCCTACTGTAGCCTTGATATCTGATTACGCAAATGCTTGGAATTATGGAACCACAGCTGAGGATATGATAATAACAGCAGGGTATGAATTCAGATCATCTATAAATATCACAAATATACCGCTAGTGACATTTAGCTATGGTTGGGCACAGGAATTAAAAAAGTGGGAAGAAAACACTAGTCCAGAACCTTACTTTCAATTAACTCTTATCAATCCTTTTTAAAGAATTAAAAATTAAGTTTTCTAATAGAAACTGAAAAATAAATTCCTCCTGCTTCTAGTGTAGGTTTAATCCCATCGTCCCAAATTGCTCTCTCAGTTTCAGTTATATTATCCCCATTGTCATCATCATCTCCAGTATCTCTTTGCCACTGCCAAGGCCCATGTAATTTGGTAAAAATGTAACTAAGAGTAAACACGATGTCTCTTGTTTTACTAATTTGAATAGCGATGCTAGCATCTATTGAAGGATCAGAAAAAACGGATGCTACATTATGTCCCTCATCATCACTTTTCCATGCAAGTAATACTGGTATTGTTAAGGCTAAATTAGTTCTCGTACCAAAACCTGAAAAAAGATTATAACTTATATCTGTTCCAAATCCAAAATAACCGTTCATATCATCTCGTGAATCATTTATTGAACCAATATATCCATTAATACTTCCAGCAAGGCTATTCAGGTAATCAAGCCATACCTTACCAGCTAATTCATATCTTTTTGCATTTGCATAGGTTAAATTCAATTCTGTTGTAAGTGGGGTGTTTTTTAATTCATATGCTTTTTGACCTACTTTAATTTTTCCCCATTTTCTTACAATTTTTGCACTACTACCGTTAATTCCAACATCTGTAATTTTTATAAGGCCTTTTGTTTTACCCGGAAGAGTGATTTTTTCCCCTTTATATGATTTAATCCTGTTATCAGATGAGACTTCAAACATTATGCCTTTTTTTATACCAAGGTTTTTCCCAGAAAGGATATTGATATTATTATTGTCAATTTCTATTATTTCACTTGTTAGCATATATAATTCTTTTAGTCGATTTCTTAATTGTAAAGAGATTTGTCCTAATACCTTTGTGAGAGAAATATCTCGGTTGCCACCTGTATGGTTACCACTCAAGTTAAAGGAATGTTCTAATATCCCTGTTTTTATATTAATTAGTTTAATGGTTCCTCTAAACTCGGTATGAATATTATTCTCCCATGAAAGAGTGTCTTTCCTTTTTGCATTCTTTAGTGCTTCTTTAACTGTGGTTTTCACTAGCCATTTGAAAATAGTATCATCATTATCCTCTTCGTCTTCATCTTCCTCCTTTTTTGGAACTCCTTTTTGACCAAAGTGTGTTATCTCTAATGTTAAGGCTTCTTCTGCTGCAGCTAGTTCACCAATTTCAACAATTAAATTGTTATTAACGATGCCGGATAATTGCAATTTTTGTTCTTCAAGAATGGTGTTAATGTCATTGCGGTCGATGATTTCGAATCTTTCCAATGACATTGCCTCATCAGATAAGATAGTTAAGACTTTATTTGCCAAACTTTGATGCTTTGTTTCAATGAAAGGTAGAATTAGGAGTGGTTTTTTTTCAAGAGTAATATTATCATCAATTTCATCATAGCCTGTATCTAATTCATATGATTTATTCTTTTCAGCTAGCCCTACTGAAAACAAAAAAAAGAATAGACAATATAAGATTAAATTATTCATTAAAATATCCAATCTAATGGATTAGTTATTGAAATAGTTGAAAAAATAGAGGGTCCTAGATTATTTTCCTGGATATCCCATGTTAAACCAACTATTGCACCAATCTTTTTGGTAAAGAGCCATTGTAGTTCACTTAAGATTTGGAACCTTGAAAGAGTTGATCCAGATTCTATTGTGTTGATATTGTAAAAATAATCAATCTCAAATTTTGAAGAAATATTATTAATATTTTGATCCATTGAACATCCAAACTTGGTGTAAGTTTTTCTTTGTTTTGTATTTAAATAATCTTCATGATCAAAGGAAATTCCAATCTCTAAGGTTTGATTCCCAGATTTATTTTTATTAATAAACAATCCTAGACCTTGGCTGTATTGATATCTAAGGTCTATATCGATTGCAGTATTTTTTTCGTAGATAAGAGTATTGAAAGAATATATTTTTTTAAATGTTAAAAATCGTCTACTTGATTTTTGTCTAATTTTAATTTCGGAATTTTGTTTAAAATAATGACCCAAAAAACCGAATGTCTTTAAATGCACTTTTTGTAATCCTTTTGAGTCTATAATATCCTGCAATCCCATTATTTAATTTTATGGAATGTACGACGCCAAAGCGATAATATTGTTTCCATTCGATGCCCTCCTTTTCTGCGTCATGAGCTAATAAATATGACACTGAAATGATTACAAGAATGATAATTTTCACAGTTTGATTTTTTTCCCACTTTGCATTAATAAAATTGATGTATTGGTAAAAATAATTGTTAATGCAATAGCCATAAAATAACTAACTATTACTGAGGTATCAGCTACTCCAAGTATTGTATATCTAATACCATTTATCATATAATATATTGGATTTATGAGGCTTAATGTTTGTGCCCATTCTGGAAGCATTTTTATTGAATAAAATATCCCACCTAAAAAACTTAAAGGTGTTAAAAAGAAGTTTTGCAACATTGATAATTGATCCCAATTATCAGAAAGTTGGCCTAATAATAAACCCATACTTGAGAAAGCCCATGATACTAAAAATATAAAAGTGATTGTTCCTAAAACATCTTTTACTGGTAGGTCCACTAATAGGATTCCAAGGATTAAGACTAAAATCCCATTTACCATTCCACGTACAGCCCCACCAATAATATATGCTAAGGCTATTTCAAGGCCAGACAAGGGAGAGGTTAATAAATCAGGTAATTGTTGTAGTAATTTCATTTGTAGCATTGATGATGACGTATTTGCAGTTGCATTTGTAAGGGTATTCATCATTATTAAACCAGGCAAGATGAAAAGAGTATATGGAATCCCTTGAATTTCAGATATGCGTTGTTCCAATGTAAAGCCAAAAATAGCAATATAAAGTGCCGATGAAATGAGACCAGGCAATACAGTTTGTCGATATACCGAAAAAAATCTACCGACCTCCCGTTTGATTAATGTTCCAAATCCAATCCAATTCATTCGTTAATATTCTTTCCAGTTAGGCTTAGAAAAACATCTTCAAGTGATGAACGTGTTGATTCGATACTATTAATATGAATTCCTGATTTTGTTAAAATATTTATGATTTTTGGAAGTTCCTTATCAGGGTCTTGTACAGAAAAATGGATCCTATTCTTATTATAAGTATATTGGTATTCTACTAGTTTTGATTCTAAGTCATATTCTGTACTGTCAATATGCACTGTAATGCCTGCTGTACCAAGTTCTTTTGTCAATGTTTTTGGATTACCTTCTTTTAATATTTTCCCTTGATCAATAATTGCAATATTCTCACATAACAACTCTGCTTCTTCAATATAATGCGTTGTTAACAATATTGTTTTTCCTTCTTTATGCAAATCTTGCAAATATTTCCAGAGGTCTCTTCTTAGTTCCACATCAACGCCAGCTGTTGGCTCATCTAAAATAAGAATATCTGGATTATGTACTAATGCTTTTGCCAATTGGAAGCGTCTTTTCATTCCGCCAGATAATTCACGGAGCCTGGCATTTCGTTTATTATATAAGCCTAAACGTTTGAGTAGTTCATTAATCATTGGCTTGGAGTCTTTTTCCCTAATCCCATAGTAACCTGCTTGAAAAAACAGCAATTTTTCTATAGGGAAAAACCAATCAACCGACAGTTCTTGAGCAGCAATACCTATTTTTGCTCTAGTAAACCGATAATCGCTAACTGTATCTTTATCAAAAACCTTTGTTGATCCTTTTTCGCGGATTACTAATCCAGTAAGTATATTTATTGTGGTTGTTTTTCCTGCTCCGTTTGGGCCTAATAAGCCAAAAAACTCCCCCTTTTTAATTTTTATATCTACACCATTAAGGGCATTGACTTTACCATAGGATTTTATTAATCCATTTATCTCAATTGCGAGTGTGGACACAGGTTGAATTAAAAGCCAATGTGTTGATCGAAAGGAGATGGGAAATCAAAGCCTTCTGCCCCTGGAAAATGTGCAATGGATACAATAAAAGCCCATGGAATCAAAATAGAGGCTTCAAGTTTTTTAGTATTTTTGTTTCCTTTTCCTGTAAGATCAGGGACTTGAAATCCTGGGTGGTATATCCACATCCCATTTTCATCATAGCCATTTATTTTGACAAAGATTTTATCTTGTTCAATCCCAATTTTTTTTAGTGGTTCATGATTTTCCAATACAAGTAAAATTATATCACCAACCACTTTTTCGATTTTCATCATATAGGTTATCTGTTATTTTTTGGATATGAATTTATATATTGCGCCTAAATAATCCACTACATAGAGTTCTCCAGCATTATCCACACCGAATGAGGATATATACTTTGGGAAATCAGTGCTATGTTTTCTTATTTTTGTGCTAAGATTTTGAAAATTCACTGGTTTGCCATCCTTTAATTTAAAAGACCAAATCCTACCCGTACAATAATCACCAAAAATATAATTACCCCAAAGACTTTTATTTTCATTCCCTCTATAAATATAGCCACCAGTAACAGAGCATCCTGTCGCCTCTTTTTCATCCAAACCTATTAATATTTTCATATATGCAGCATTATTTGGATATTCGTGCACTGGTAATACTAATCCTGTGGTATCACAAAAATCTTCTGAATCATAGCAGTGTAACCCTTCCATAATTTTCCATCCAAAATTAGCACCTTTCGATTTCTCCCAAGAATTATAGTTTATTTCTTCCCATAGATTTTGACCAACATCTCCAATAATAAGATCATTGGTCAAACGGTCAAATGAAAAGCGCCATGGATTTCGTAAACCATAACAAAAAATTTCTTGTTTTTTATTTTTTTCACCAAAAAAAGGATTGTCTTTTGGGATAGAATAAGGGTCTCCATTATCAATGTCAATTCGGAGAATTGAACCTAATAAAGTATTTTTATTTTGAGCATTATTATACGGGTCTCCAGCGTTTCCACCATCGCCTAACCCGATGTAAAGCATTCCATCTTTTGGTCCGAATGTAAGATGCCCCCCATTGTGATTTC
>MDTA01130326.1_pt1 | contig 16236 bp, 18 predicted proteins | sample 811151 | NCBI WGS metagenome assembly MDTA01 (sample SAMN05326648, study PRJNA326480) | marine metagenome | isolation source: seawater | place: Indian Ocean: South | collected 2010 | reverse complement strand
ATTTCACCCTCTTCTGGACACTCTAGCTCCTTGCCTTGAAACCAGACATACCAGTAATCGCCATCCCACTCGACAAAATAGTTTTCATCGTCTTCGCTGGGTTTGACACTCGTCCATGATCTACCCAGAGAGTCTTCCATGGCATCTTCAGGTGGTCGGCGTGGTATTGGTACTCTAAAATTACGTAGATTCATTTGTAATATATACTATTATATTTATAGTTTTAGTTTGATTTTGTTAATTGGAACCGTTTCGGTATTTTTATTTTTTCGAAGAAGTAATTTATCACCCAACACATCGAGGACTTCTTGTTCTTTTGGGGTTCGTGTATTCGTTTGAATTTGTGTGACTTTCATCCCCACTTTAATGTGAGGTATTCCACTTATTTTCGTAGAAATAATAGATGCTTCTCCTTTGGATCCTACATTTAGTGCTTTTAAGGGCATATAATCGAGTTGAAACGGCATTTGATCTTTTTCTAGTCTTTCTTCCATGGGGGGGATGATATTTTCCTCTTTTTCCATTTTTTCGGTTATTGTAAAGGCCACACGGTTTTGATGTGTTCTGGAATCGATTACGCCCCAGTCGGTATTGTATTCGAAATCTTTGAATTCCATTCTTGCAGCTAAGTTCACGGCTGGGCCAAAATAATCGACATATGTACCATTGTCTATAACATCCTTGTATCGTACCTCTGTCATATCACCGACCGCTACGCCTATACTGGATTTGTGGGGTAAAAATGCTAACAAACGCGCAAGTGTTTTATATAGATTTACCATTCGTCTTGCTAAATACCCGCCATCAGGCCGTAAAACATACATGCTACTATCGTCTCTTTTTTGTTTGATTAAGCCACCGATGAATATATTATTTGTTTTAAAACCTAAAATAGCTTCGTTTGCTTTTTTATGCAAGTCATCGTATTCTTCCCGTATGTATTTTAAGGCCGCAATGTCATGTTCAGCGATGCTTTTGTCCAGCACGCTATGGTATTTCACGAATATTGCTATTCCTTTTTCTATCTTATCTGTCGTTGTCTCAGGTGAATAATTATTTATTTTTTTTATTATTTCCAAACTTTCCGAGTCTATTGCTTTGCAATAATCTTCTGCTAGTGTTTCGTCGTCTTTGAATATGCCATTCAATTTTTCTTTTATTTTTTTCACAGACATATTATTCTCCGGAGGCGTTTGCGTTCGAACCGACATGCTCGACCTACGCCTACGGGTCCTCGGCATAGGAGTGCGTATTTCACACTTTTGTGTAGTCTCTGGTATATTTGGGATGGTTTTGACATCGCGAAATCCCAACTTACTGGTTGGTTTGCCTTCATCGTCCAGTATGTAGTAACACTCTTTAATCGATGGTACCTTTACCAGTTCAGCACCGTTATTGTATGGTACCAAATCATAATCGGCTCGTTTTTCTCCTTCCTCTGACATGTAGATAACGGTTCCACGATAACTTTTGGTTTTTCCTGTGTTTCTTCCGCCTGTGAAACGCTTATATTCATATGACATAGGGGCTTCATCGCTGAAAGCCATACCAATGCGGATAAAAATGCCACCATAATAATTTATATTCTTGAATTTTTCTCGAATGTCCTCATTTTTAATATAATCTTTTATATCATCACAGTCCATATTAATTTCGCTTCCATTCTTATCTCTATATAGAGCCATGAGGTATTGAATGTCAAATGCTACACGTGTTACAAATCTTCGTAGCACAAATTCTTTCTCATGGTTGAAAAGAAATGTAAAAGCGTCTCCCTCTGGACTGTTGGGTAGTTTTGTTATTTCAACAATTTCTTTATTCTTCCAATACAAAACTGTCTGTGTGATAATTTTATTGTGAAATTGAACTGCTTTCTGCATCCAACCCGAGGCATTATTCCAGTTAACACTGGATTTTTTAATATCGGTAGAGATAGCACCCCAATACATTATATACATAAATACAATAGTAATTTATACTAACACTTTTTTAAAATCGATTTTTTTGGTCTTGCCGTCCTTTCCCTTGTCACTAAACGCAGTGGTCTTTTTCGATCGAACACATGTACATCGTTCTGCTGTGCGAATTTTACTCGCCTTCCGGTGTTTTTCAAAGTTTCTAATGTATTTGGGTTTGTTGAAGATGTGAGGCATTTTGGCATTTAAAAAAAGGGTATATAGATAAAGTAGAGGTGTATCTCTGTTGATAATATATTTATGTTATATTAAACCGAATTCGGTAATCCGTAATCGGTATTCGGTAACCTAAGACTCCGAGTTCATAGTAGGGTACTTGTACTCTACAAGTAGCTCCGCAGTTACCTTGTACTCTCCTTCTGGGACATCGTTGGCACTAAATTTAGCTTGCAATTGGTCGAAGGAAGTGTAAGGAATCTGGCAGATAACTTGCTCGTACAATTGTTTGATAACATTGTTGACCACATCCTTTGAAACCTTCACGTACTTGTTCTCGCGCTTGCGCTCTTCTTCGGTGTTAATGCCCAACATTTCCCAATTTCTGGAGATCACGGTGAGTATCACATGATCCGATTCGACGTAAAAATAATCTTCATTTTTAAACGGAACTATGCCATCCCACAGCTTTTCAAGGGTGTAACCACCGTATTCGGAGATGAATCGGTTGTTCAAAACATTTGCTGGGGTGTAGCATGGTTGGTCTGGCCGTGCACGCTCATATGGCAATACATTTACTAAGTTGATAAAGCCCTCGGCTTCACTGACATGAGACATGCCCATATCGGTTACTTGAGGCGTATACAATGAACCTTCATTATTGGTGATTTGTGGCGAGTTGTCATACAAATTCAAGGACATCGTAACATTTTCGCTACAATTAGAGTAAACACTCTTTAGTTTAATGCCAGTTACAATACCCTTACTAAGGTCCAATTTGGCAAAGGAAGCTTGTTGGTCTTCGTCTAAATCTTCCATGTTGTAGGATGGCTTGAATACATCCGATGCATTTTTGATTTCGACAGATTTTCCAGCCATCAATTCATCCGCAGTTGCATTGCATGTAACTACGATGCGTCTGGCATGAGTGGCACCGGCTTCGCTGTCTTTGGCACCGACGGAGAAATCTTCGGCGGAGGTTACTTCAGTTTCTTCTTCTTGCGCTAGGGAGATGTTTCTGTTGACTTTGCTCATTTTATATTAATACATCACCTACATATATATATTAAATTAATAATTTCATGAACACATTTGAACTATAAATATATTATAGGATATATAAAATGAACGACTGGGAAGAAACCTCAGTCAAAATCCAACATGTCGGAATGAAGCGGCGTCTCGAGGAAGGAGATACTTTTGACGATGTAGATGAAGCTAATGAAGAGGATGTAAGACCGCCTCCACCATGGATAGAAAAGGACGATGAGACAGACAAATGGGAGAAGCAGAGAGAAAAAGCCATCAAAAAAATGCGCGAAAATATGACCTACCAGTTTGTCATGTTACTCAGTGGGTTTACCAACGAGAAGATGAGCAAATACTGGACAAGAACAGAAACCGCAAGTGGTAAAAAAGGTGCAAAGACCAAGGAATCGGCAGAGTGTAGTGTCGATGTTCCAGAGAACTACAATTGTGGTTCTTCTGGCGATCAAAAGAAGTATCATGACTGGTATATAAACACCTCGTGGGCGGACGGTATGATCTACCTTACACCACTGGTATATGGACACATGGAAGAAGCCTTAACAGCGCTTACGCAAAAGTTTAGTCATCTGAAAGATGCCAAATTAGAACATTTTATTGAATCGCCTCGTATTCGAACACTTTTTGCTAGACTTGTAGCCATGTGTATACGTATCAGCGATGTTTTATCAGGAAAAAAATACCATCTGAACAGTACTTACAAGCGAGTTCACATGGAACGTCAGAGGTTGATGATGGTGTTTCGTCATATTAAACTGGTTCGGGGTGAGAGTACATGGGAAGATATACAGAATGGACGAGACCCCGAAATGAAATTGATGTTTCAAAAGGACATTCAAACACCGCGGTATGCCAGTATAGACACGAAATACGATAGTATGTATAGATTGAAATTAAACAACGAGTTGATAGAGTTAAATAAAAGAAGAAAATTTTTAAACTAACGATTTTTCTACAATGTCACGTGGCAATAAAAATTTGTCACCTTTAATGTATTTGCTCGATATAAGCTTTCTCCAATGGTTCTTCATTACCTTTTGTACCGTCTTTTCTTCCAACGCAAATGGAATAATATCACGTTTCGTGTACTCGTCGCAAGCTACACCGGAAGGAATGTTCTTTCTCGTGGGTGTTAGACGTAAAGTGGTAGCAGCATCCAGTAGTCCACTGATATCGTTTGGAGAGAAGTTTCCTTTTACCATACGATAGGCTTCTCCTTTAACTGGTGTACCCAGACGCATAACATACGTATTTACTAGTGAGTTAGATGACCATGAACAGTCACTGTAAACGCGGTTTCTATGCTGGGAGGACAGTTTGTTTATGTCCATGAATCCAGTCATGGAATCAGAGGCCATGTCGCCTATCTTTGAGACTTTAGAATAGCCCATAAGAGCCGATTGTAAGATCAATGACTCGCCGTTACCTCGTATGGCATGGTTGTAAAAGTGGTACGAGTTAGCACCTTTAAACAGTGATACATACTCATTATTAATCACTGGTTTAGAACCACCCAATTCATTTCGTATGTTGATACTATGCTGCTGCAAGGATTTGCCTTCCGTCTTGTTCGTCTTGTAGTCATTGTAAACATCTTTCATTTTTGCCCGAGTAGTGATCCAATGATCTACGGTAGTATCCGCCAATTTGGAAGCTGCCGTATCAACAATAGTGAATTTGGACAGATTCTGACCACCCAACTCGTCTACAGTGTATGTACTATAGGTACCAACACTAGAATTGAATTCGCCTATATTCTCAGCGGTTTTCTTGAAGGCGCCTTCGTAGAGGGATCTTCCTTTACTCAATTCGTTGTGAAACCATATTCTGTCGGAATCGTCCAGTGCGTAAAAAGAAGAAGTTTGGATTATAACACCCTTGTAAATATCGGTATTCTTCTTCAGGGATTGTTCTAAATCTTTGCCGAAATTGGCCATTAATTTTACTGCTAGGATGCCTTTCTTCTTGCTGAGTGATTGAAATAGAGATACACCTTTTTGAAGGTCCTCTGGGATTCCATCGGGGTATCGTTTGTTAAGTGCTTCCAAATTCATTGTTACTTAATACTTTTGGAACTAATATAGTTAATATTTTTCGTTTTCGTGCCAAATCCAACTCCATTATGGTATAATCGTCAATGCCATTATTTTTCAGAGTTCCGATGTTCTCTAGAAGATTCTTCATTTTATTCTCTATCACAAATTTGCCACCTGTACAAACTCCATATACCTGTTGGAGTGCATTGGCAAAAGTTAGAGCCTGATTTGCATCGAATATTTCGTTTTCTCTCATAATCATAGTGACAAATTCTTCGCTATCTAATGCTTTGCCGGTGATTGGTGCAAATTTGGCCCCCATATCGACACACATGTCAATAATTCTTTCGGCCATTTGTAAATATGGCTTTTACATTTATACGCCAATCAGACCGAGTGAAGTATATATATCCATATCTCAGTGTATAAAATGTCATTCATACGCTACCAGAAACAAGAACAATTTGATCAACCACAAGCAGCTGTCGAAGAAGCACAGAAATTGAATATCCGTATCGATGTTGCGCCTATTCCACTGGGTGCTTCCATGGATATTTCCGCTGAAAAAAGAGAATTGCAAACGAAGGCGGTACAAAAAGTAAGAGCCGCCGGTAAGGATTTGTTCTTACAAAACAATACGATTGTATCACATAATGCCGGTGATAGATTGTATCAAACAAGCGAGTTGTACTCTCAAAATTTAGCAGTAGAAGATCTTATTCCAATGCTTACCAGTAGTGATCTAACCTTGCGTGTTAACGCTGTGCGTGAAGGTGTGCATGCGCATTCTACCTGTATGGAATTAAAAACGGGAATATTGGCAGATTTATTGCAAGAAACTGCTGATAGTAACAAGGAAAAATCCACGAAGCTTTCTCTTACGAATGCATCGGAACGTGGTGAAATGTATGTCTCAGTAAAGGAAGTGAAAGGCAAACACTACATTAACAAGGTGGATTACAAAATCAACTCTGTGGAAGATGATAGATTACATATAAAATAATTATTTTTTCTTCTTCTTAGAAACTTTATCATTCTCAGCTTTTCTCTTTTTGTCAGGCTTCGCATCCGCCTTCGCATCTGCCTTCGCATCCGCCTTCACATCTGCCTTCGCATCCGCCTTCGCATCTGCCTTTGCGCCTGTCTTCGCTTTTGCCTTCGTATCAGCTTTAGCGTCTGGTTTTGCATCGGCTTTTTCGGCTTTCGCCTTAGGTTCTGCATTCATTTTACCCGGTTTAGCTACTTTTGGTTCTGGTTTTTCAAATAGTATCTCGTCTACAGGAGGAGGACCTTTCTGCTTATCCGACAGAGGTAATGAGGTATTGCGTAGAGCATATGTCGCATATGCATCCCATGATATAACACCTTGTTCATATAGTAAACGTAATTCGTTGTTTGGAACAAATGGCGTGATTGGGAAGAATACCTCGACCTTGTACTTCTTTTTGGCTTCGTAGACATCCTTCTCTTTTGAAAAATCAACCTCTTTCATAATCTTATCGGTATAGATCTTGTTGTAAATATCCGATAACATGACACCTAGCTTTTTCTTGTACCATAGTAATGTATGCATGAAGGAGGAGTGTATACCTTCGTTGTCAGAACGATGAACGCCGCCGCTATCGGCAAACATCATGCTTCGTGGTACTCCGATCACTGCGCATACTTCCTCTTGTACCAACTTGTGCAAATTAACCAGATCGGTACGGCCTGTAGTCATCTGTGGGTTGATGACATGGTGTCCCATAGGTAATTGTACAACATTATTGAGTTTGTTTTGGGCAGCTACAGCGCTGGCGCGACCCATATATTGTTCGTATAATTCTTTTTGTTTCTCTAACATTTGTACAGCCGATTTGTTCCTAGAGAATTGCATTTCTTCTCTGGATTCACTGGCTCCGGCATCCGCATAAAAATCATAATCTACTCCTTCTGTACGTTGTGAATTGCCGTTTTCTTTTATTTCGGAATATACAAAAGGATTTGCACGTCGCAGTTCCATGTCCACACAAGTTTCTCGAAGACGTTTTAGGAACATGAGGCGTGGCAATATTTTTGCTATGGGTGAAGTAAGTTTACCATCCACACGTGGTTCTAGACCGAAGTGGTTAAACACCTCGCAGTTTGGTATTTCGCTTTCAGTCTCGTCTACTGCTAGTATATGCCAAATGTATTCATTTCTTTTGATGTCTACTTTAATGCGGTATGTTCCTTGCTTTAAAATACTGGGAAATTTACCATCGTATGAGACGACACAAAATCCAAAGCATAGAATAGAATCAATAGCATGTGAGCAGAAGGGTATCCATTTCTCGTCTACCATTTCTTCCACTTCGGCATCCAGTTTCATCTGTGATTTCTTACAGCCGCCTTTACAAAACTCTATACCATTGTTTAATAGATGTGTATTTATCATCTGACGACACATCTGAAGCAGTGTACTGTTATGAAAAGAATTGTAAATATATTCCATGTCATGCGAAGCTACAATGAATGATTTTTCCATTTTATGATATATATGCGATATATTTATACTGTAAATGAAAAGAAAACGGCCAGAAATAGGGTATCAGAAAGACGAACTACTAGTAGAAACTACTGCTCTAAATTTAAGTTTCAATCGTCGTTTCGAGGTAGAGCATAATATTTTGCTTTATGAATACGCCAAAGACAAGGAAGCGGAATTTATATACAGAATGAATAGAATAGTAGAAAAGGCTATAGATACAGGTATTTATATTGGTATGGAAGATATAAAGTTATTATGTGAACAATAGTATATAAATATTATTTTATATATTAAAATGTGTGACAGAGACTTATATATGACGGCTCTTTATCTTGTCACAAGTAGTGCCTCGTTGGTCACAAGTGGTATTTTTGTGTTGGTTGCAATGGGTAATATACAAAAGAGAGATACGCTAAAGGAACGTAACGAGATTACGAAGAAAAATCAACCAGTATTGCCTACCAATATTTCAGTGGTACCTCCAAAATTGGACGCTCAGAACCCCCAGCAGTGGAAGTTCGTCTAAGGATAGTAATTGGATTCGTATTAAAATAATCATTGTGTATGCATGCTTTGCCTTCACCATTATCTAATTCTATCCATGTGTGTACCATTCCCACATTGGTGACAATACCAATGTACTCGCCACATTTAATTCGCTTTCCACACTGTATCGTTGTATCAAAGACTATACCCGCTATCATCTTTTTCATGACCGGTTGTAAGGCTAGACCCAGTGCTATACCTACACCCGAGAGAAGTGAACCGACCATGCTTACACCAAAGCCTTCATATACTGATAATAATAAGCCGACGAAGAACAATAGAGACAATATAAGTTGGAATATATGATTATGTCGTGATACAATTCCGCGTAGCGGTGTCTCTCGAAAGCATAAGAAAATAAGATAGACGATGGCAATGGTCGCTACCAGTATAGCAGACCCCAATCCAATTCTATCCCATTGAATTTCCATTTAAAGGTATGTACCCGTAAATTATACTACTATATATTTGTTTACGTCTTTTCCTAAATGAAACCTATACATGTAGACCATGCTCCCAAACTTATCAAATGGAAAAATAAAACTGCGATCATAGAGTTTGGAAACCGATTTTACAGCCCGTCCATATTCATCGTTGCTTTTTTGAGCGCTTTCGATTTTATCTACCCTAGTTATTTATGGCTGTTTGTAATTATAACAGTGGCATCTTCCGCTTTTGTTTCATACACTTCGTGGATACGGTGGAAGAAAGACTTTATTTATCTGGCAGAGCAAGAGGTCGATGTGCCTATGAAGACCACAGTTCTTATACTAGGAACGGAATGTTTACTTCAAATACTTGTCTCCATACTGTCTTTTTGGTGGATCAGTCATATACCAGCTTGTGTTAGTGTCTGGACGGGTTTGACGCGAAATACTCAAGCGGTAGTTTGGATTTGTCTCCTGATATTCACCTTCTTGTTTCATATATTTGTATGGAAACGATCTTCCAGAGAAATGGACAATTGTCTTCGAAATACATACTCCCATTTAGAAACTGTTTGAAGGAGGCTTTTTCCATAGTACATATGGTCGCTCTTCTTTTCGTTCTAGGCGCAGAGGACCTTTCTTAAGTCCCGGTCGATCTTCTATCTTACGTTTCATGAATGGTAATAGAGTGGCAATATCATCCAATGGTACTACATCCTTTGGTATGGGAGATTTAGTTTTTGCCACACAATCGCATCGGCAACACCCTTCTGAAATATTTTTCATATGGTTCCACTGATCCTTTCTTCCCCATGTCATGAGATGACCATAGGCACCATGATGAAAAGCTGGTCTCATGTAACCCTTTCCACAGCATGTGTAACACTCTAATTGATAGTCGTATTTACCGGGGTGGTACATACAGTCCCAGCAACCTACATTTTCCAATTCTGTGAAGAATTTACCACATTTTGTACACTCTTGTAATTGTGTAAACAGTGAGATAGTACTCTCTACTGCTTTACGGCTTGCGTATAGAGACATTTAATTATACTTAATTATATATTTATACCCATTTTAATTCCAATATATCAATAGCGTGTTGTATGGTACACGCTTCCTTCGGGTGTGTACTGAGGTACTCCACCTGCTTCCACTCTTCGATATCTATAGCCTTAATGCGAACCTCCTTGTTTCGTACTACCTGCCTCAACTCGCCATTGTATTCCTCTGTACATTTTATTTGTGCCTCGGATCGTTCAATAATTTTCGCATTTCCAAACACTCGTTTGGCATCGGGGAGGAAAAATATATGGTCGTCCACTATCCTATCGTTCAAGGCAAACTGAAATCCAAATAAAACATCCTCGGACAACAAGTTGCCATGGTATCTCATGGAGGTTGCCAACGCCTGATGTTTTGCTTTTATTTCTTCAGATACAAAATCCACACCCGATATCTCAATAGCAGGCTGGGCATTTTCCTTCGTACCCGTGAATTCTATACCTGTTATCATGCCATTTATATCACGCGCCATCCACACCGTAAAGGCACAAAGAACCACGAACAGGACTACCCAGTGACATTTTGATGGTTTCGATACTTTCTTTGTATGCCACTCCGAGCCGTCTATCTTTAATTTTGGTACCTTGCATAGACTATTGCACATTTTGCTTGTAAATTTTGGGTATATATACCTATATCAGAGAAAAACCAATATATATAATTGATACCTACATCGTAATATGAGCCTATCGAAAGCTGACCAAAAACTATTGGAAGTTTACAAGGGTGAATTTAAACCACCGAGTACTTGGACCATGGTAGATGCAAGGGCATATAGGAAACAGTTGAATGGATTGAAACAGGAAAAGTCTCAACTCGCCCGTTACGCCCCTATTGGTCAGATGGCCTTTGTGGACGCTGAAATTGTTTCAATTGGTCCTCAAATTCAGAAGACTAAAGGGGACCTTTTAGCAGCTCAAAAGGAGGAAGATAGAAAGCCATTGCAAGAACGTATAGAAACTTTACAAAGACGCCTGAAAAAATTGAAGGAGGATGCACCAAACATGCCACCGGACTCTTTTCCATTTATTCGGTTTTCCGATGAAACAATTCCCATTTCCGACACCGAATTACTAGCAAGAGCGAAGCGTCTACAAATGACACTCAACAAATACGACCCATATTCTGCCGACAGTTTTGGACCGATGGTAAAAGACGATGCCGGTTTGAAGGTACCAGTGGACTATATTCGTTACAAGGAGAACTTGAACGATAGTCCAGTGTCGGTAAAAGACCCGGCGATCGTGTATCTTAAGAGTAGACCCCCGAGGACTGGTGCAAAAATGAGCATAAAAAGCGATGTTGGATCCTTTCAAACTGCGAAGTACGATGTGGACGAGCTCATCAAATGGACGAATGGTAAGATAATTCCTAAGGATAAAGACGGTCAATTCATGCTAAAACTGCACCATGCAATGAAGCGCCATGCCGGTGACTATTTGCTGGAATTGATGGAAGAGTTTGAAATGGAAAAGCGACGAATTCGCGGCGAAATTGATTTTGAGATTCGTAATTACCTCATGGACGGAAAAGAAGGACGTTATGTGAATCGTTGGTCTACAAGTATGGTGATTGAACAAATGAACGACGACGAGAAAGAGGCTTTGTTCACAGAATACAAAATACCCGATGATAAGTACATTGTGTTTAACAAGGTTATAGAAATCGATAATAAAGGGTATAATAAATGGAAGAAATATGCCAATCGAAAGCGCAAGAGGTACATGAGGTACATGAATACGATGGCTACACAGGTTGTTGAAACGACTCCCGGTAATAATGACATGAAAAAATATTATGAGTTAAACGCCGAGGCAGAGAAAAGACGGGATATGATTGAAAAAATAGAAAAGATTAAAGAAACTCGGGAAGAGGCTACTGAGGTAAAGGAGGAGGCTGCTGAAGAACCACCTGCCGAATTCTCTGTCTCTGCCGTTATGGATAAGATAGGTAGCGAAGGACGTATCGGTTGTGGCGAAGATAAAACTATATCTGGTTACGAGAAGCGTATGCTCTTTTTTGGATTTCCTGAAGACGCACTGCAAGATCAGAAAAAATTAGCAAGTTATATAGCCTTGTTCAAGCCCAGTCAATTAAAAAAATTGTTTAATGGTAATGGAGGTCTGTGTGCTACCGATCAGAAGGTTATACTAAATATTTTAATGGGTATGGATCAGAAGCAAATCAACGCCTATATTAAAGAGTCTGGAAAGGAATATAATGCAGCAAATAGAGCCGACCTTGCGTTAAAGTTTGCAAAGGAAGTTGTATCGGATGATAACAAACCAGAATCTTTACCGGAGACCGACCCGGAGACCGACCCGGAGACCGACCCGGAGACCGACCCAAAGCCGGAGATAGATTCACAGGAAATACAACGTATGGTCGAAGCGACGAAGCAAGTTGCACGTGACGCGATTAGTTATGATAAATTGAAAAGTTTAAGTGATTTGTCGTTTCTAAACTTAGATGGTGATCTAAAACAAAAGTACGAAAAAGAAATGGAAGAGTTAATAGAAGAAATCGCAAGAGAAAAATTCCGTAAAGATTTTGTGCTGGAAAATGCACAGAAGGCAATTGATAAACAAACAACGTATAAAACATTTAGAGAATTGAATGATATCGGGTTTAATATCAATTGGGTGGACACCTTTTCATATACTCCAGAAATAGAAGAGCAGTTAAAGGATCAATTAGCAGACTTTAAAGAGGAAGATATTGGAAAATTATTTGCTGCTTTTAATGCCAAGTCGCAAAGTACGATCATTTATTTTTTCTCAGGTTTTAAAAACCCAAACCAGTGCAAAAAATTCTTAAATAATTATCTTTGTGGTGAGCCTAAAGAATGCCTTAAGCAAAGAATTAAATTTGCATATACATGGTCCAGAAAGTCCTTCGATAAGAGAAATGTTTTGATGGGTAGATGCATTAAATCTTCATTAGAGGAAGGTTTAGGTGAAGTTGTAGATGTCGATCTTGAAAATTACGAGGTAAAAATGGAAGTATATGGTACAACTGAAAGGAAAGATGTTAAGTTCAAAAATATTAAGTACCCGGAGACTGACGAATGTGAAAAAGCTAAGGAAGTAGCCACGGAACCGCAGCAAGCAGCGATTGATGAGCAGATAAATGCTAATCAAATAAAACGAGACAATGCAACCGAATTGCAAGTTGAAAGAGTAGCGGGAGTAGACACAGTTTATACACTTAAAAAGGATGGTAAGGTGGTATATTATTTGAAACCATCTAAAACCGACTCGGAAGTACTCAAGAAATTAGAAAGTGATATAACTCATCTTGCAAAAGTCCAGAGAGGTTCTATTGTGGATGATTTATTAACCGTGGATGATGAGGCGTACATATTGAAAGGCGATATAGCTATTAAAAGTGGTGGCGAAGTCGAAATATTAGACTGGGAAATTACAGAAAATTACGGCAAATCCTTGCTTGAAGAAAAAAATTTGCCGGTTGGTGAACTCATCAAACAGGCGACTGCAATTATAGAAGAATTGAAGAAGAAAGAAATTTGCCATGGCGATGTAAAACTGGACAATTTAGTATGGGATGGCAAAACTCTTCGATTAATTGATTTTGAGACTGCTAAAATCGTCCCAAATCAGGAGGGCAAACCATGCCCATTAAACTGGGATGGTAACACCCTGTGCATCCGACCACCTCCCGGTTTATCAAAGGACAAAAAGTTATATGACCAATGGGGTATGATTCTTGCTATACTTCAGTATGGTGAATCATCGCTATTCAAGGCACCAAATCCAGAAGGGGAAAAGTACGGCGCAGCTTTGAAATTACTATGCGATCTAGACCATGACGGTAGTACGGAGGACGGTAATACGGAGGACGAATGTTTCACCTTAGAAGGTATGCTATCCAATGAAAATACCGGACTTTTCTTTTATAATAAAGAAGATGAACAAACGCGTGCAGAGGAGCGTATGAAACGGTTTGAAACCTTTAATGATAAAGAACGATATAGTTTGTTTCAATATCTATGGGTTATTTTCAGCCCAGATAACACAAAAGGGATTGGGGATCCAGACAATGCCAATCTCGACATGGTAAAAGAATTGTATACAGGAAACGCAATGTTCGGCAAGGATTCGGTTGAATTGGCCAGACAATGGATTAGTTCACATAAATCGTTAAACAGAATCAATAATCTTATGGTTAAACGAAAATTAACATTGAAAAAGTTTAAAGATAAAAATGCGGCTAGTCTAGGTGGACAAGCATTCAAGAATTTCACCGATGATTTAGGAATGCTCTTGTACAATATTCCAGCTGCCCAAATTGAATCATTGTTTAAAATCATCCCTGATGATGTAGCCGGTTCTCTTCAAGTGAAAGCAGCCAGAGCCAATTTCCTCGACTACGATTCCTTTAGTGATATTGAACTGGACGAATTAGCAGCAGAATTGGAACCATTGGATGAATTGGATGTAGATCAACTACTGGATGGTTATGATTCCGTATCGGATGTATCCATCGCGGGTAACACCTACGATTCAGAATCCGAACAGAGTATCGGGTATGCCTCCTCTTACAATTCAGAATCCGAACAGAGCCTCGGATATGCTTCCGCCTACAACTCTGAATCCGAACAATCATTGGCTTATGGGGCAGATTACAATTCTGAATCCGAATTTAGCGATGGATTTGGGGCTTACAATTCCGAGTCTGAACATAGTACCTCGTATGACTCTGAGAGTGATCTAGACAGATAAATTATAATATAAATACTATTATACAAGTTATATAAATGCCACCCATATATGTATGCTTTTTACAGAACGACGCTGAAATTATGGAAAGACATTGGTTGAATGCCATGGCAGCACGCGTTGCTCCGTCTGGCTCCGATCACCCTAAGATCCATGTCGAGCTCTTCTTCCCCGCCGAACATAGTAATCTTGAAGCTGATGTTATGAATGGTGAAGCATGCTCCATTCACTACTCTGGTCAGGTTTTTCTTTCTAGAAAACGATTCAGTCGAAAGCAATGGTGTTTCCGCACGCTTTCCTGTACCCAGAAACAATATGACGAGACGTACAAGTTTTGCAAGGAACACTGTGGCGAAGGATTTAATTACATTTCGTACTTTTTACAGCCAACCGGTTACACTCCCGGTCCTTATTTTTTGACTTCTTTTGGAACCTACCCACGGTGGTTTTGTTCTGAAATATGTATCGAAGCCTTGAAGGCAGGTCAGGTTCTTTCTAAGGATGTCAATGCTTCGATGCATCCACAAGAGTTATACGAAGTTTTAAAGGATATTACTACACCTGATAGTGTTCGAAATTATAGAGACATGGCCCTCAAGTTTATATAGGGAGACACCAGTTGTACCACGAAGATATATACAATAGGTATGCGGACCATATGGCATTTGGAAGAAAGTAAATGATTTCAAAAGACCCCACTATGCTACACAAGACCAAAAAGACCATATACTTGAAGGCACGGTAAAACTGACAAGAAGTAAATGGTTCTACCCACGCAACCATCACCATATACCATATGTAATAAGGGACAAGTATTTCCTGTTTAAACATAAAAGACAAGACCATGGAATTGTATAAGATGAGGACGACAAACAATCCACGAATAGTACTAAAATTAGGTAGAATCCAGATCTGTGGATACTTTCTAAATTTGACCAGATTCACATGTGTCGGTGTCTTGCCCTGTAACATCCTAGTAATACAGCCGAGAATAACGTGTAAAATTATAGTAAGACTAAAAAATTGCATCTATTGTTTATTAATTACCTTTCTACTTTTATAGGTCTCTAAATATCTGTGCATATTACGTATATAATGGTGTGTGCGTTTTATAAATGTTATCCAATTTATTTGCTGTTATTCTCGTCGGTGGCCTGCCAGTCATGTGGACCTACTTTATGGCATCACAAGTAGGGGAAGGAAATTTTTATGTGCCCGGTGGCGATCGTGAGTTTTGGCTATGGACAGGATCCATGGTATTGACTGTAGTGTCGTATTTCATATTGGCATATACATTTGTGTGGGGCACCGAAGGTGGAACTATTTTCTCGAGGCCACCAGAAGAAATAGAACCCTTCTTGTGTGCAACCTATGTACTATTTCTAGCCAGTGCTGGCCAGTATGTACATCATGTCCTATATGATGTTTATAAAGGAAAGAAGACATGGTGGCATATGCTCAACTTGTATAGTACAGCTGCCTTTTCTATGGTCATTTGTATATTCGCATTGGCCATCGAAGGTATCGATACTCCTTTATTTATAGTTTCCTGTATAGCAGGTGGATGGCTCGTCTTACACCATCTGTTCGTCGATGCTGTCTGGTGGTATAAGAATTGGACTACGGGTAATATATCCTAGCACCCATGCTGGACCTTGCGTAATAAAATTAATGCTATTTTCATGCTAAGAGTCTCCAGCACCTACTTCCAATTTGACAGAAACTTTTTTTTTT
>MDTA01217691.1_pt1 | contig 16237 bp, 16 predicted proteins | sample 811151 | NCBI WGS metagenome assembly MDTA01 (sample SAMN05326648, study PRJNA326480) | marine metagenome | isolation source: seawater | place: Indian Ocean: South | collected 2010 | reverse complement strand
CCCTTAAATGAATACAATAACATGCTTATTATATGTTTTGATTCGTTCATTAATGCTATGCAGCCTTTGGTTGCATGGAAAAAGTTAAAAGGAATAAGGGCAGAGATAGTCGGCTTGGAATCTGTTGGTGAAACATCTGTAGACATAAAAAATTACGTCCAAAATTACTATAATAATCAAGGGTTGACTTATCTTCTTCTAGTGGGAGATATTGATCAAATACCTTCACCGAGATTTTCTGAAGGTGCGGGGACCAATAGTCCGGCGGATCCATATTACAGTTTTATAGTTGGAGAAGACTATTACCCTGATATTTTTGTTGGTCGTTTTTCAGCTGAGGACACAACCCACGTAACTACCATGGTAAATAGGACAATTGAGTACGAACGTTATCCGAACATTAGCGGGGACTGGTACAAAAAGGGCTCTGGATTTGCATCAAATGAGGGCCCAGGTGATGATGGAGAATATGATCACGAGCATATGGAAGTAATCCGAGGAAAATTATTAGCATATAATTATGATGAAATTGATCAGGTTTATGAACCAAGTGGTACTGTTGAAGATGGGGAACAAGCGATCAACGAGGGTCGTTCAATTATAAATTATACAGGACATGGATCTAGTACTGCATGGGGAAACGGTTGCCCGATGAATAACACTGATGTAAACAACCTTGTTAACATTGGTAAGTTCCCTTTTATATGGACAGTAGCATGCGTAACTGGTGAATTTAACAATGGAACATGTTTTGCTGAAAGTTGGCTTAGAGCTACACATCAAGGACAACCAACGGGTGCAGTAGCGTCATTCAACTCTACTGTAAATGCAGCGTGGAATCCTCCTATGGATGCACAGGATGAAATGAATGATATTCTCATCGATACATATTCTGATAATAATACTAAAACATTTGGTGGTTTATCGATTAATGGATGTATGCACATGAATGATAATTATGGCCCTGATGGTTATGTTGAAACCCTATATTGGACTATCTTTGGAGACCCTTCAGTTGAAGTTAGATCTAATATTCCCACTAATTTTAATATCTCACACGATGGATTCATATTATTTGATGGGAGCGAATATATAGTTAATGTTGGTGAGGAGGGGGCTCTAGTTGCGATTACTCAAAATGGTACCTTTCTTGGTTCAGCATATAGTGCCGAGAATGGAGAAGCGCGGATTTTTTTTGAGCGATCAATTGATTATCCTACGCAGCTTGACTTAGTTATTACCGGTTATAATAAAGTCCCCTATCAGACAACGATAGATATAATATCTCCAGATGGGCCCTATTTAATAATTGAAGATGTATCGATTGTTAATGAAAATTTAACTGAGGAAAATAATAGACTAGATTTTGCACAAACAAATAATTTATCAGTAAATATTGAGAATATTGGTACAGAAGCCTCAGATAGTATTACAATTTCAATTCATCATCATGATGGACTAGTTTCATTTTCCACACAATCCATTCAAGTAGTGGGGCTCGATTCAGCCCGAGTGGATACTGTTGGACCTTTCCAATTCAATGTTTTATTCGCCGCTGAAGATCAGAGTTTGATTAATTTTATTATTGAAATTACTTCTGGTAATTTTGCATCAGAGTATCCTAAGTCATTTGTAGTAAATGCACCTAATTATAAACTCAATTCTGTATTGGCAAAAAGTAGTGAAAGCGTCAGCTTAAACCCAGGAGAGAACGGTAATTTAGAAATAATATTGGAAAATACAGGTCATGCACCTCTGCCAGAGCCAACATTTTTGTTAGAGAGCAATAGTCAATTATTTAGCATTGATTCAATGGTTATAACGCCTCTTTCAACATGGGAGATAGATAGTCAAATTACTATCTCTAGCCAATTGTATATTAACCCCAGCGTTACATTAGGTCATTCTGAATTATTAAATCTGACTATTGGATCCGATGTAAGTGAGAGTTATGAATTTTATATGCCGATACCCATCATAGTAGGTTTAAAAATTGAAGATTTTGAAACTGGAAACTTTGACAATTTTGACTGGATACATAGTGGAGATCAATACTGGGAGATCCAAGATATTGAATCATTTGATGGTTTACATTCGGCTAGGTCAGGACCTATAGGGAACAATCAAATTTCAGAACTTAGTCTAGTTTTAAATATAAGAAATGAGGGGCAAATAAGTTTTAAGGTAAAATCATCAACAGAATCAGGAGGAGGGATCCCTAACACCCAACATGATTATTTAGCCTTTTTCATTGATGAAGTCGATATGGGAATCAGCATTGCTGGTGAGACAGATTGGAAGGACTATTCGTTTGAATTAGAAACGGGGGAACATTCATTTAAATGGTTATATAGAAAAAATGGTTCCCAAAGTTTTGGTGAAGATTGCGTCTGGTTAGATCAAATAATTTTTCCTGCAGGAACACTTCCTGTTTTAAATGTAAATTTTGGAGACCTTAATGCGGATAATAATGTAAATGTTTTAGATATCATCTTAACTGTCGCAAGTGTTTTAGGATATAATGAGTTTAATTCTGATCAATTAATTACTGGAGATGTCAACCTCGACAATTCGATTGATATTTTCGATATTATAATAATTTCGGATAAAGTAATGGAAAACGATTAAATATTTTTGAATTCAAACCAAGGTGTTTTTCTTCACTGCTAATTTTTAAATCTGCGAAGCCCTTGTTTTCTACCATTTTTCTTATGATGTTTCCTTCTCTCTTTTCCATCGCGCATATTTTTTCTCATTTCCATCATCATTCGCTGCTTAAAAATACCAAGCATGATCATCTGTTTTGGTGACAAAACATCATCCAGGCTTAATACAAATTCTGATTCTAGCTCGATTCGTTTTTGGCGTAATTGAGAAATATTTTCAATCGTTTTTCTTACGTCACTTTTGTTTAGTTTCTCCCGTTCTATGTTTCTAATCATTTCTCTCTCTTGCTTTCCTAATATCTCTAAATTTTTACGGTGATCTCTAAATCTTGGAAAAAATTTTTCAGCTTGACTTGTTGAAAGATCTAGATCACTAGTGAGACGCCATATAATTATATTTTCTATTTTTTCTGGATTTATATGACTCTTTTGTCTTTCTTCATCCCAGTCAAAATTTTGGGCTATACTCCCACTTAAAAAGGCAAAAAGCAGTACATGTTTCATTAAAGTCCTTCCTTACTTAATTTAAATCGTTCCATTAATTCAATAGTCTCCCAGACATAGCCTTCGTCAAGAAGAATATATGTCATATTATTAAAAAATTCTTGGTCGTACTCAAGAGAATCACTATAAATATTCCAAAAGTCTGTTTCAAAGGGATTTTTTATTTCTTTATTAGAGAGAAATTCTGTTTGGATACTTTTATCTCTAAATTGGGTAATGGTCATTAAACTAACTATTATTAACATGCTTAATGATGTTATGACTATCCAGAAATTATTTTTTGATTTTGACAATCTATGGTGAAGCCTAGCCAAAAATTCATCGGCATTGTACTCTTTGGGGCTGTCTAAACGGGAGTTCATTAACCTTTTTTCAAAATCAATCATTATTAAGCCATTCCTTTAAAGATTTCACAGCATAGTGAAAATTTACTTTTGCAGTCCCTTCAGTCATACCAGTCACCTGTGATATATTTTTGAAAGACATCTCTTTGGCTATACGCATTATTACAACAATACGTTGTTTGTTTGGTAGTTTAGCAACTGCATCCCATAATTCTTTCCGAGTCCATGATCTCTCGAGTTCGTTATCTCTCTCTCCTTTATCCGGAGTTTGGTCAAGGTGTAAAATGTTTTTCCATTTATTTCTTTTAAGCCAGCTATTAGCCGTATTGAGATTGACTCTGTAAAGGTAGGTTGAGAAGCTAGAATCAAATCTAAATTTCTTGAGATGTCTGTAAAGTTTAAAGAATACATCTTGTGCAAGGTCTTCAGCTAGCATTCTATCACCAGTGATATTAAAAAAGAAACCAATTGTTTTGGATAGATGGTTTTTGACAAGTTGATTATAAGAAGATATTTTTCCATTCTGATATTCTTTGATAAGGTCATGATCGTTTTGCATTTGTTTATAAACTATGAGACTCCTAAATCACGTAAAGGTTAAAAAGTAATATGATTTTTGATAATGCACAATTTAATGGAATCCTAATATTTACAATATAAATCATATTAATTTTACTATATTTATCATGGTAGTCTTATGGTAGCTAAGGACAATTTTATATTATATCCAAATTTTTTTAGTAATTTTCCAATTTTTAATCAAGGTAGAATGCATTACCTGTTTCTTTTATTAAACATTTGTTCCGGCGACGGTAAATTTTCATGAAACAATTTTAAAATGTCAGCGTTTATCCAGGTAGTTAATATGGTAGTTGAAAAAAATAATAGGTTGTGTAAATTACAATATACGAGGCAAGGTATTTTTTTTAATAAAATTTTCGCATAATTGTATTTATGAGCAGTATTTATCGTAAAGGTAGGGATGGTTACTACTATTATCAAACCTATATCTATAATCCGGAAACGGGGAAAAAAGATAAAAGAATATTTCACTCGCTAGGTACAAAGAACTCAGAAAATGCAAAGCAAAAACAAATTGAACTGGATGCACAATATGAAAAAACAGCGGCTTCAAAGTCTAAAAGATTATTATTATCAGCATTTTATAAAAAATATAAAATCCCTTTAATTGTTGTTACAACCGTAATTACAACTATAATCATCATGAAAAAATATCAAAAGCCGGTAGTTCCTTTGACAGATGAATTGGCATCAGTTAACATTCTTAGTGAGATTGTGGATGATACTTCTATAAAACAAGTTGAAAATGATGCTTTAGTAGAAAAATTATCAAACAAAGTTGTTAAAAGTGTTGATCTCAGCAAAAATATTGATGAACAATATATAAACGAAAAGCCTCCAATTATTGAAAATCAACCCATAGAATACCAAGTCATAAGGATTGAGAGTGGCTCAGGAACTTTTGATCAAGGTAAGATTTATGCTGTAGCACCAAAGCGTTCTAGTTCAAAACAGCTTCTTGGAATATGTAAGGAATTAGTCATTAAGAATAATGAATTTTCAAATTTTATTATTTGCATTTATGACGACACCAAAACGGGACTTGAAATAGCCCAAGGAAAAGAAATCAATTATAGTAATGAGCAAATTAAAAAATCATGGCTTGCAATGTTTTCCTACAATCCTGTCGAAGGAGAGTATTTTGATGATAATCCGGGTGGCTACATGGGAGCTTTTTAATAATAAATAAAACTCGAGGTTAAAAAATGAAAAAGAAAATTTTAATATTATTAAACGTTTTTTGCTTAATAGATGGTCAAACTAATGATCAAATAAAACAGGTGAAAAATTTAATCAAAAACTCAGGAATGAGCGAAACTGAAATCAAGTCTGCCGCTAGAGCACAAGGTTACTCAGATGAGCAAATTGAAAATGCAGCCCTTAAAATAGGCCGAAATAGTATATCAGATAATCAAAATGATATGAAATCAGATAATTCCACGGCTATTCAGAATGAGCAAACAACAGATGAAAAGAGTTTAATTTTAAGTAATGATTTCCCTGAGGAAGGTGTTAATAAAGAATCACAAATTCAATCTATTAACCAGTCTACAGTTCATTTTGGGTATGATATTTTTAATGGTGATCCAGCTCTTTTTCAGGCTACATCCGCAGGTGCTGTTGATCCTAATTATTTAATAGGACCGGGAGACGAAATTATTGTGATGCTATGGGGAGAAACGCAATTTCGTCAAGTATTAACTGTTGACAGGGAGGGGTTTGTTTTCATCCCTGAGGTTGGTCAGGTTTTTGTCAACGGTTTAAACCTTAACCTTTTAGAATCTAAATTATTTAGAGTTTTGTCACAGTCCTATGCTAGTCTAAATCCGCAAAATAGAAAGCCAACTACTTTTATTGATGTTAGCTTAGGAAATCTTCGTCCACTTCGTATACAAGTTTTAGGGGAAGTTGCCCAACCAGGTGCCTATACAGTAAGTCCCTCGGCAACCATTTTTTCTGCATTATATTATTTTAATGGACCTACAAATGCAGGTTCTCTCAGAGATATAAGGCTCATTAGGAATGGGAAGGAAATTGTTTCAATAGATTTTTATGACTATTTGTTAACAGGTAAAAAACCAAAAGATCAGAAATTGTTATTGGATGATGTTATATTTATACCAAAGCGTTTAAAAACTGTTACTATTTCAGGTCAGGTTAAACGACCAGGTATTTTTGAGCTGAAACCTAATGAGAGTTTGATCGATCTTATTTCAATGGCAGGGGATTTAAGTGTTACAGCTTACTTAGACAGAGCTCAAATTGATCGAATCGTACCCTTTAATAAGAGGATTGAATTAGGGATGGATCGAATGGTTAGTGATGTCGACTTGAAAGAAATTATTGAAAATGATAAAAAATATCCTTTACAGGACGGTGATGAAATTGAAGTTTTTTCTGTATTAGATGGGCGAGAGAATATAGTCAACTTAACTGGCGCTGTTACAAGGCCAGGAAGCTATGAATTAGAAGATTCTTTGAGCCTCAGTCAGCTAATCCTTAAAGCTGGAGGTTTATTAGGGGATGCGTTTATGGAACGTGCAGATATTGTTCGGATTAACCCCGATATTGGTGAAGAACTAATTAAAATTAATTTAGAAAATGTTTTAGATGAGGAATCCGAGGAAGATATATTGCTTAAAAGTTTAGATCGGATCACAGTTCATAGTAAGACTGAAATGATATCAAGAAGATATGTTTCAATAGCAGGACATGTTAAAAACGCAGGTACATATGATCTGTTAGATAATATGAAGATCTATGACCTACTGTTTATTAGTGATGGGTACATTGATGATGATTGGTTAAAGCAGACATATCTTTTGAGAGCAGATCTTATAAGATTTGATAAGGATAAAATTTTAAAAAGGATTATACCGTTCAATTTGGGTCAAGTGTTAGATGATCAGTCTAGCAAACATAATTTTTTGCTTGAATCGGGTGATGAAATACGAGTTTATTCAAAAAATGTATTTAATACAAACCGGAATACAACTATAAGTGGCTCAGTTCGTAATCCAGGGGAATATCTTCTTAAAAAAGATATGACTGTTAAAGATTTGATTTTAGAAGCAGGTGGTGTATCAGAGGATGTTTATAGATATAAAATCGAAATAGCTAGGATTGAACCTAACAGCCTAAATGATAAAACTTTTGCAGAAATTATAAATCTTGAAATGGATAATGATTACACAATAAGAAATATTCAATATAGTTATGGCTCCAAGCAAGATAATATTGTGCTTGAACGGAAATCATCCTATAAACTAAAGCCATACGATTTTGTCTCAGTGAGGCCAGATCCTTATTTTAGGATGCAACAAAAAGTTACTATTGAGGGAGCTGTTTATTATCCTGGCGTATATGTATTGAATGGCCCATTTGAAAATTTAACAAATTTAATCACTCGTTCAGGAGGATTGCGACCAAAAGCCTACCCAGCAGCATCAAGGCTGGTAAGAAATACTTTGGATATACGATTAGATTTGGAAAAGTTAATTAAAAATCCTAAATCTAAAGAAAATATATATCTCCAAAATGGAGACAGTATTTTTATTGCACAGAAACCAGATATGACAGTTGTAACCGGAGAGGTGGTTTCGCCTGGAATCTATAAATTTGTTAAAGGAAAACGTGTTAATGATTATATTTCAATGGCAGGAGGACTTACCGTGAACGCTGAGAAAAAAGAAATTTGGATTACTTTTCCTAGTGGTAAGTCAAAAAAATATCTTCGATGGGTCAGTAACCCTAAAGTAACAGATGGCTCAGTAATTACTATTGGCTTAAAAGAGGAAACAGAGCCTTTTGATTCTACGGAATTTGCAAAAGAAATTGCCTCTATTCTTGCCGATTTTGCTCAGGTATTAGTTCTTGTTACTGCAATAAATATTTAAAACATGAAGCAGCTTTTGTGTAAGTATATTGATTGAAAATTAATTAAAATGAATTTTTTGTTATTTAAAATGGTCCATTTTATTTTTGATCTTATTCAATTTTTAATTTTGGCGAGAGTTCTTTTGAGCTGGATTCCCCATAATCCCTCAGGGGATATAGTTAAAACTATATATCAATTTACTGATCCAATACTAAGACCCATAAGGGATCTGATTCCAATGAACTCAATCGGAATTGATTTTTCTCCAATTATTGCATTTGTTTTATTAGGCTTCATAAAAAAAATTATATTTGCCGCAATATGAATAATGATGATGATATCAATTTTTTCTTATCAATTATAAATAAAATAAAAATATTTGTTTATAATTTGTATAGCCACCGTAGCTCAGTTGGTAGAGCAACGCATTCGTAATGCGTGGGTCAGGAGTTCGATTCTCCTCGGTGGCTCTTTTCAAAAATTTGAATTTTTAATAATCAAACTATCAATTTTATTCTAATGGGCTATTTTTTCATGATTACAAGCGCATTCTTTTTTTGTTTAATGACGGTTTTTGTTAAAATTGCGGGAAACAATCTTCCTACAATACAGATTGTGTTTATAAGGGGTTTAATTACTCTTTTTTTTACTTTTATTATAATCAAGAAAAAAAATATCTATTCTTGGGGAGCTAATCACAAGTTACTAATCATTCGAGGAATTTCCGGGACACTTGCTCTTTTTTTCGTATATGAATCAATCCAACTTTTTACTCTCTCCGAGGCAACCGTTATTCAATATTTATTTCCGATTTTCACTGCAGTTTTTGCTACAATTATCATTTCTGAAAACATTGGTATTAAATTAGTTTTTTCAATTTTACTTGGCCTGGTTGGAGTACTCATAATTCTATCATTTCCATTCGTAAATCAGGCTGGTTTCTATAATATTAAAAGTATTCTAATCGCAATTGCAGGTGCCCTACTTACTGGTTTTTCTTATGTGCTTGTCCGATTGTGTTCCATAAAAGGAGAATCGCCGTATGTTATAATGTTTTATTTTCCTTTGTTTACTGTTCCACTTAGTTTTCCATTTTCGTATCACGGTTGGGTTAATCCAAGCTTGGGAATGTGGACGATTTTATTTTTTTTAGGTCTATGCACACAATTAGGACAAACTTTTCTTACCTACGGTTATAAATTATTACCTGCAAGTAGAGCAGCACCAGTAAGTTACGTACAGGTTCCTTTTTCAGTGATTTTTGGGTCAATTATTTTTGCTGAGCAGATTTCACTTAACTTTATAATGGGGTCCATATTAATATTTTTTGCAATATTAATTATCATCCAATCTAAAGATAAAACTTAATTTCTTAATCTTTATTAATTTGGAATAGTTACTATGAAGGCTTACAAGAGCATAAGTACAATATTTTATATGTTCATTACAAATGGATTTTTGATGGCTATTGAAACACCAGATTACAAAATAATTAAAAAAAAGATGAATTATGAAATTCGTGAGTACGAGCCAATGGTCATTGCAAAGACGGTAGTAGAAAAACCATACAAGGAAGCAACTAGTATCGGTTTTCGCAGAATTGCGAATTATATTTTTGGCGGGAACAATAAAAATATGGAGATTTCTATGACAGCACCGGTAGTTTCAATTAATTCTAGTGATAAAGAACATTCAGTTCAAATATTATTTGTGATGCCAAAAATACACACATTTTTAGAACTCCCAGAGCCAAACCTTTCATCTGTTGAAATCGAGAGGATGGATCTTGGAAAAGTGGCTACTATAAAATTTGGTGGTTGGGCAACAAATGACCGGATCCAAATTTATATTAATAAACTAGATATTTGGTTGAAAAATGAAAAAATCTTAAAAACTGGAAACTTTATGGTTGCCCAGTACAACTCTCCTTGGGCACTTCCCCCATTCCGTAAAAATGAAATATGGATTAAGATTAAGGATTAGTTTTTAAAACTCGTTTTTTAAGAAATTCATAATAGTATCCCTTCCTCCCTCCATGATACAACGAATTTTCTTTTTTCCTAGCTGATAATTATACATCGGGTCATAATAATTAATTAGCAAACTATGTATCCAATCTTTGTGGAGTTGTTTTTTACTTCTAAGAAAAGCTAGTTCTATTTTATCATTTATCAATCCATAGTTTAATAAACCCAAGCGGTTTTTGATATTTAGAAGGGAATTTTGAATTGAATATTTTATCTTTTCGTAACTAATATGGTTTTCCTGTGGCTTTTTTACATACTCCAAATATATGTTTTCTAATCGTTCTTCCATTGAGACCTTAATAATCATCAGGTCTGCTGACTGCATTTTTTGATACCAGATTTCAGGCAATATCAGTTTTCCTATTCCCCTACTCTCATCTTCCAAGATAAGAGTTTCGTGCTCATGTTGAATAAATGATACAGCAAGTTTGTTTTCAAAATTAATCGTTGTTGGTTGGGGAGTGATATATTTACCAAATGCAGATCCACGATGATTAGCAAGTTGCTCCAGATCTATACTACCTGAGACTTCTTGTATAATCTTAGTTTTACCAGATCCAGTTCGCCCCCCAATAATGATCCACTTTTTTGAATCCTTGTCGACACTATTTAAAATATCCAGACATGTGCGTCTAAGTGTTTTGTATCCGCCATCAATCAAAGGAATTTCTACTCCCTCCTTTTGAAGCCATTCAGATGCAATTTTTGAACGCTTTCCACCTCGCCAACAATATAAATGTGCGGATGGATTTTTTTCAATAAATTTTTTCCAATCCTTAATCCGTTTGTCTTTTTTACCCCCAGATACAATTCTATAGCCAAGATTTTCAGCTGCTTTACCACCTTCCAATTTATATGTTTTTCCAATGAGGGATCTCTCTTCGTCATAAAGTATTGGTAAATTATGGCTGGATGGGAATGCTCCAACCTTAAACTCGCTGGGAGATCTTAAATCTATCAGGGGTATATTATTTTTTAGAATAAATTTTATTTCAATTTCACTATTTTCTTTTTGCAGTTCCCATCCCATTTTTACTTTCCAAAAGTATTTTGAATTATATTTTCTATTATATGGTCCTCTCCATAATCTGGATTAAAAGTCGTTTTTAAGTTATGTCCAAATATTCGGGCTGTAATTTGCCAAAGCCCAGCTACTAGAAACCCTCTAAACTCCTTAATTAGTATAAAGGAATTTTTTTTTGCTTCTCTATCGATTAATCGTATCAAAATTTTGCCTTGAGTTTTGGTTAGTTTTTGGATATTAGTTCCATATTTAGCGATCAATTCATTTTCAATATTGTAAAAAATCTTTCTCTTTTGCTTTCTCTTAGAAAAAAAGTTTAGATTATTTATACTATCCAAAACACTTGAATAATTACTGATCAAATTGCCAATTAAATTAGCATACGGATATACTCGCAATACATCTCTTTCTAATTTAGTGTAACTGATCCTTTTAGATTTGGATTTTGTACCCATGACATGGACTCCCCCTATTTGAACGGAGCTTGGGCTTAAATTAATAATTTTTGGTAATTTGTATTTTTTAAAAATTCTAATTTCATATCCAATATGGGATATTACAACACTTTCATCTTCTTGAAATTCAATAGAACTAAATGTTCCGTTAGAATCGGTTGTTGTTCCATAATTTGAGGAAAAGACATTAACCTCGGGCAATGGCTGTTTTGTCTTTCCATTTAAAATTAATGTATTTTGGCAAAATAACTGCGAAATAAAAAATATTGAATATATTTTCCTTTGCCTAAAAACAAATGTGCTAACCAGTTTTTTCATTATGTCTTGTTTTTTATTAATATCTGCATAATGAAATATACTTTATTTTTTATATCGATATCTCTTAACGTACTCAATTCTCAAGGGTATAATGATAATGGCAGTTTCATTATTCCTCAAGCTGAGCAATGGAATTTAGAATCAATGATTAAGAAAAATGGTTTACTTTTTGCTCCTCAATCTATGAAGCCATTTGATGGGATGGTTTTTGAAATGGATGGCTTTGGCAATGTTACAGCAGAGCGATATTATCAATCAGGCGCATTTAATGGTTATGAAAACAGGATTGAATATTTTGATCGCAGTAGCTGGTCTAAAAAAAGTAAAGAAACCTTTTATTTCAATGGTTTTCCACATGGACCATATTTAGAATGGGATCAATATGGAGATAAAATAATTGAGGGGAGCTATAAAAAAGGGAGGAAAGAAGGACTATGGACCAGCTGGCTTGATGGTGTCAAAATTGAGGAGAAAACTTTTGAGAATGATTTAAAACAAGGTACTCTTACCAGATGGTATGAAAATGGAAGAATTAAATACAAAATTATTTACAGAAATGATGCAAGTATAGATGTTCAATGTTGGAATCTTTCAGGGTATGAATGTACCTGCTTTACATATCCAGAAGGTATTGGCTGTTTGTAATTATTTTAAATGGAAAATTAAAATCTGAGGAGTTTTTATGAAAAAAATAATATTATCAATTTTAATATTTATTATTTCGTGTTCAAAAGAACCAGTTAATATGGATGAAGTATTATTTGATAGGTCTGATCAATGGATCACAAATGACAATTTTAGTAATTTTTCTTTTTTTAATAGAAAAGTATATAATGGGCCGGCATTTAACACATATCGAAGTGGCGAAAAGCGTGAACAAGGAATGCTTAAAAATGGATATAGAACTGGAGTATGGGATGGATTTGATAAGGATGGGAAAAAAAGGTTTTCAGGAGAATATAAAGATGGTAAAAAACATGGAAGATGGATCGGCTTCTTTTCAAATGGAGAAAAAAAATATGATGGAGTTTACGAGTTTGGTTTGCAGACTGGAAAGTGGGATTATTATGATGAAAGTGGGAACAAAACTTTAGAAGAAACTTATTTTGAGGGGAGGATAAGAGAAACAAAAAAATTATGAAGTGTCCATATTCTATATCTAAATCCTAAAAAAAACTTACAAGCCATATTGTTCTTTGGGAACTGTACAAAATAACAAATTTAAAATTTCAATAAATCTAGTGGAATGATCATTAAAAAAAAACTATCTAAAGATGCTATCAATGCACTCCCATTGAGGTATTATGAAGGTTCAATAACTTTGATAGATTCCTTTAAAAACGCCGATAAGGCCTGTGATAAATTGGCTCACGAAACTATCTTGGGTTTTGATACAGAAACAAAACCATCATTTAAAAAAGGTGTTTCATACAACCCTTCGCTATTACAACTTGCCGGAAGTGATTATGTATTCTTATTCAGAATCAATGTAATTGGGATTCCAACAAAATTAAAAACTCTACTAGAAGATTCTAAAATCATTAAAGCAGGTGTTGCAGTTAACAGAGATTTATCCGATATCCAAAAAATGTCAAAAATACGTCCTGATAATTTTATTGACATAGCAGAAGAAGCTAAAAAACAACAACTTGATAATCATGGTTTACGTAACCTAGCTGCACTTATTCTTAATTTTAGGATATCAAAAGGTAAACGAACATCTAATTGGGAAAGGGATGATCTAACAAGTGGTCAGATTCGATATGCTGCAACTGATGCTTGGGTGAGTAGAGAAATTTATTTGAAAATTTCAGTTAAAAGATAAAAATTAGTTGTCTTCGTATTTTTTATAATTAGGGCTATACATTTTTTTATCAACGAATTCTTTAATATCTCCTTCAATGATTTTCGTAGCGATACCATCGTTCATTGCTTTCTTATATACTTCAATTGCGATGGAGCGTGAGACACTTCGTATACGATTTATGGAAGGATAAAGTAGGCCTTTAGACAGTTCATCTTGACTCATTAAATCTGAAAGTTTTTTTGCAGCAGTAATAAACAAGGAGTCCGGTATTTTTACAACTCCAGCAAGTAAAACTCCAAGGCCTACTCCTGGGAAAATATATACATTGTTACCTTGACTTGGTATGAATTTTTTTTCTTTAATTATCACCGGTTCAAAAGGACTACCACTAGCGAAAATACCCCTTCCCTGAGTCCATTTATAAACCTGTTTTGCTGTACACTCAGAGTTTGAAGTTGGATTGGACAAAGCAAAAATTATTGGCCTTTTGTTAAATGAATTCATAGAACTAATAATTTTTTTATCGAAAGAATTAGCTTTACCAGAAACTCCTATTAGAATTGTAGGTTTGATTTGATTTACGATTTCTAAAAGATTTTTAACTTGTTTATGATCCTGGGCAAAAAGTAGTTTGCCCAATGATAAATCGTCCCTACTTTTTACTACCAGACCTTTACTATCAACAAACCAACATTTTTTTCGTGCATCTGATTCAGGTATTCCAATATCAACCAAGGCTTGAGAAAATAAGTTACCAATACCTATACCAGCTGTTCCTGAGCCGTAAAATAGTAACTTTTGGTCTTCCAATTTCTGAGATGTTAATTTCATACTGGAAATCAATCCTGATAAAGTAACTGCGGCAGTACCTTGGATATCATCATTAAACATACAATAAGAGCCTCGATACTTTTTGAGAAGGCGAGCAGCATTAGAATTAGCAAAGTCTTCAAATTGGATCACAGCATTAGGAAATATTTTAGAAACCGATGCCATGAATTCATCTAAAAAATCATCATAAATCCTACCTGCAATACGCCTCTTTTGAAGACCGAGATAGAAGGGGTTCTTCAAAAGATTATCATTATTTGTTCCAACATCTAATGTAATTGGTAAGCATTTGGAAGGATCAATCCCAGCGCAAGCTGTGTATAATGATAACTTACCAATAGGAATCCCCATTCCATTTGCACCCAAATCCCCTAAACCGAGAATACGCTCACCATCAGTTACAACAATTACTTCAACTTGGTTAAATGGCCAATTTTTTAATATAGTTTCTACTTTTCCAAGGTCTTTAAAAGATATATACAATCCCCTTGGCCTCCTAAAAATATGATCAAATTTTTGACATGCGCGGCCTACTGTAGGAGTATAAATAATCGGCATCATATTCTTAATTTCGCTTATTAAAGTATAGTAAAATAGTGTTTCATTTCGATCCTGAAGAGCTATCATGTATATATATTTTTCAAGATCATTTTTTTTTGCATTGAAGTTTCTCAATATTTTATCTTTTTGAGTTTCAAGGGTAAGTATCCTTGGTGGCAGGAGACCGCGTAAACCTAATTGATCTCTTTCATCTTCCGAAAAATTTGTACCTTTATTAAGTAACGGATCATGGAGAATCTTTGACCCTTTTGGTAATAAGTTGTACTTTGGTTCTTTTTCTTTCATTTTTTAGTTAATATATGAAGTATCAATTCATTATATGATAATCATTAATTTACAGATAAACTCGTTCAATAATATCTTTTGAACTTATCCCTACTTATGGTACCACACTTTAAATATGTCTAAAGTTTTTATTTTGTTTTAAAAAATATATTAATTTTAACTAATCACTTAATCACGGCAGTTTTGAGTCAACTCATAAAATAAATAAAGAAATTTTGAGTATTAAACTAAATTTAAATAATGGGGATATTTTTGCAATTCTAACTGCTATTTGTTGGTCATCAGCGGTAATCTTATTTGAATTTTCATCGAGGCGTCTAAGTAGCCTACAAATAAATATCTTAAAAAATTTAATTGGTATCACCGGTTTTTTTTTAACAATATTTTTCACAAGGACTAACTTAACATCAATCTCCCTTAACCATTTCTTGGTCTTAATCTTTAGTGGGTTCATTGGAGTTGCTTTGGGTGATCTGTTTTTTCTTTCGTCATTACGTATGCTTGGTTCTGGCCTTTCAGCTATAATTGGGACCTTCTATTCACCTGCGATAATTTTGTTTGCTTTCATAATGTATGGGGAAATTATTGAAACTCAATTCTTTTTAGGTGCAGCCTTGGTTATTACAGGGATTATCATAGGTAATCACGAATCCTCCCAATTGGTTGACTCTCGAAGAGTTTTTATTGGAGTGATTTTTGGAATTCTAGCTCAATTGTTGACCGCATACTCAGTGTTATTAGTGAGGCCAATTATGGATTATCATGGTGTTGTTGATATTGCCTTAGTTCGTTTTACTACAGGGTTTATTTTTTCCATCACTTTATTATTATTTAAAAATGGACGCCAATCTCTTATCAATACATTTAGCGTAGGATTTAAAAATGTACACCTAATTTCTGGTGCTCTGTTGGGGACTTATCTTTCTGTGATTCTATGGTTATTGGGTTTTAAGTAT
>MDTA01107613.1_pt1 | contig 16238 bp, 18 predicted proteins | sample 811151 | NCBI WGS metagenome assembly MDTA01 (sample SAMN05326648, study PRJNA326480) | marine metagenome | isolation source: seawater | place: Indian Ocean: South | collected 2010 | reverse complement strand
CCAAAACAATATAACAAAATACTTTTTTGAACATGAACTCTATTAATTGCTTGTTGCCATACTTTTGATTTTTTACTTGAAAAAATTGCTTCATCAACTTCTGCTCCTCTTGGTAAACAATGTAGAAAAATACAATTTGTTTTTGCAAAATTCATTAATTTTTTATTAACTTTAAATTCTTTAAAATATTTTAATTTCTTAATCTTATTTACTTTATCATTCATTGAAATTACCTTATCAGAAAAAATAACATCAGCATTTTTAGCTGCTTTTTTTGAATCATTAAAAATAGAAATCTTATTTTTATTATTTTTTATATATCTTAAAATTTTTTTATTAGGTTGATAATTTATTGGACAGCCAATATTTAATTTAAAAGAAAATTTAATTGATGCTGCAATTAATGAATTTAAAACGTTATTTGAATCTCCAATCCAAGTAATATTTAATTTGGACACTGGTTTTTTCTTAATCTCCTCTACGGTAAAAATATCTGATAGAATTTGTGTTGGATGGGATGATGGACTTAAACCATTAATAATTGGTATAGATAAATATTTTTTAAATTCCTCAAGTTTTAAATCACTATCTGTTCTGAGCATAAAAGCATTTCCAAAATTTGAAAGTATCTTAGCAGTATCCTCAATACTTTCTCCTCCTTTTGATAAATGAAGCTCGTCAGGTCTAAGTGTTAATGCACTTCCTCCTAGTTGTTTAATTGCCAAATAAAAACTCAATCTAGTTCTTAAGCTTGATTTTTCAAACATTTGGATCAATAATTTTCCTTTTAAAGGAGAGGTTTTATCAACTTCTAAATTACTTAAATTTTTTCTTAACTTTTTTCTTTTTTTTGCATCAACTAAAATTTTTCTAAGATCTTTTGCTGGTATGTCCTTCAAATTAATAAAATGTTTCATGATTTATAAGTTTTACAAACTTTGTTTATAATTTTAATCGCTTGATCAATTTCACTTTTTTTTACATTTAAAGGTGGTAAAATTCTTATTACGTTTTCTGCTGCTCTTATTGTAAGTAGTTTATTTTCCATAAGCTTTTTTATAAAATTTGTTTGATCATTGTGTAATTGTAAGCCAATCAAAAAACCTTTGCCTCTTATTTCTTTAATTATTTTTGGAAATTTTTCCTTAATAATATTTAACTCTTTATGAAAATATTGAGAATTTTTTTTTACATTATTCAAAAAACTTTTTTGAGCCACTATGTCCATAACTGTACTTCCAATTTTCATTGCTAAAGGGTTTCCTCCAAAAGTTGATCCGTGAGTACCTGGTACCATACCAGAAGCAACTTTTTTATTCATAAGTACAGCACCTATTGGAAAACCTCCTCCAATTCCCTTTGCAATTGGTACAATATCTGGTTTAACTTTTGATTTCTCAAAAGCAAAAAAATCTCCACTTCGACCTATACCACATTGGACCTCATCTAGAATTAATAAAATCTTTTTTTGATTGCAAATTTTTCTTAAATATTTTAGACATTTATCTGGTATTGTCTTTATACCTCCCTCTCCCATAATGGTTTCTACCATAATTGCTGCAGTGTTTTTTTTAATTTTATTTTTTATATTAGGGAATCTTGGTTTAGAATTTTTAAACTGAATATGATCAAATCCAGGAACTTTGGGTCCAAACCCTTCAGTCATTTTTTTTGATCCACTTGCAAAAATAGCAGCAATAGTTCTTCCATGAAAAGAATTTTTAATACATAAAATTCGATTTTTTTGAGGTTTCCCTATTGAATAATAGTATCTTCTAGCTACTTTAATTGCAGCTTCTGTTGCCTCAGCACCACTATTTTGAAACATAACATAATCAGCAAAAGTATTTTTAACAATTTTTTTTGCCAATTCCTCTCCTTCTGGAATTGTAAATGCATTAGATATATGCCAAAGTTTTTTTGCTTGAGAATTTATCGTTTTAATTAATTTTGGATGAGCGTGACCCAAGGAATTCACAGCTATACCCTGAACAAAATCTAGATATTTATTTCCGTTATACGAGTAAAGGTAACTTCCCTTTCCACTCTTAAAAGATAATTTTTTTCTATTATAATTTTTTGTTAAATAGCTCATATTTTTTTTTAAAAACTTTTTATAAACTAAATCACTAAATACAAGTTAGGATTGAATAATTTATATAAAAAATTTCTTCAAATCATGTTGATAACTGTAATTAATTGCTTGTTTATTTAAATTTAATATCAGTATATTGTGTTTTAAGAATATTAAAACACATTATATAGAAATTATGGGCTGGACAGACCAAAAAGTAGATAAACTCAAAGAACTTTGGGGGAAAGGTAGCCACACAGCATCCCAAATTGCAGAAATTATTGGTGGTGTAAGTAGAAATGCCGTAATAGGAAAAGCTCATAGATTAAATTTATCAGCAAAAATTAAAACTAGAGCAGCAACATCTAATCAAGATTTTGATGACAACCTAGGATCAAAAAATTTTAAACCAAGACGAGGGCGTAGAAGTAAATTCAAATCTTTAATTATTGAAAAAGATTTTGAACCAGAAAATCCAAAACAGCTAGAGGAATTAACTGATAAAGATTGTAAATATCCAATTGGCCATCCTAATGAAAAAGATTTTTATTTTTGTGGAAGAGAGGCTCTAAAAGATTTTAGTTATTGTAAACTTCATTTATTGTACAGTTACCAGCAAAAATCTAAAAAAGACGAGCCTTTAGATAAAGATGAAGTTCCACAATTCATTGAGAAAAAAATTAAATCAGCTTAAAAATATAGCAACTTAATTGCTATTCTTATCTTTTAAAGTATATCTTTCTGTTGAATATTGGCCACCCTCGCGCCACATATAACAGTATTTTTTAACTTCTTGTTCAAAAAATCTTTTGCTTGGAACACCAATATTATGGTTTGTTTTATATTTACCTGAAGTGATATTATCGTACTTAAGTAATTTTAATTGATCCTCTGTTAACAAAGGATTTGGAAATAATTGTAAAATTTTTGCTGAAAATTTAGCTAATGGGTAAGGTAAAGGTAGTAATATTCTTTTTTTCTTAATTAATTTTAATAAAATTTTTAAAATTTCTTTGAATGATAGAACTTCAGGACCAGCACATTCAATTATATTGGAATAAACATTATTTTTAATAATGAAATAAATAATGTCTGATATATCTGATGAATGAATTGGCATAAATTTTGTATTGCCTGAGTAATATAAAGGGAAAACAGGAAGTCTATTTAGATATGTCATGAAACTTGTTGTAAAATTATCATCTACTGAATAAACAAGAGATGGTCTAAGTATGGTTGCTTTATGAAAATTTTTTACAATATTTTTTTCACCCTCGAGTTTACTAATTGCATAGTTTGAGTCTATCGCATCATTTATTCCTAAAGCAGATAAATGAATAAAATGTGATAATTTATATTCATTACATAACTTTGCTAATATAGATGGGAATAAAGAATGAATATTTTTAAATGTATTTCCTTTTTTTTTCTCGAATAAGATTCCAACTAAATTTATACACAAATCAGCATTTTCGAAACATTTTCTAATTTTATTTTCATCAAAAATATTTGCCTCAACAATATCTATATAACCCGCATTTGCCTGAGTCTTAATTATGTGGCCTTTTTGATAAATATTTCTAGTTACTACAGTAACTCTATAGTTATTTTTAGTTAACTTTCTAATGAGATATCTACCAATTTGACCACTTCCACCAAAAATTAGACAATTTTTTGCTTTCATATATATATTTAATTTAAATTATGAGTATTGATATTAAAGTTCATAAAAATGATTTACCAGATGATTTAAATTTAGGCAATGTATTAGCTGTGGATGGTGAGTTTATGGGCCTTGATGTAAGAAGAGATCCGTTATGTTTAATTCAAATTTCATCAGGCAATTCAGACGCACATATAATTCAATTCGATAGATCGAATTATAATGCTCCAAATTTAGTTAAAATTCTTGCAGATAATAAAATAACTAAAATTTTTCATTACGGAAGAGCAGATATGGCTCATATAAGACATTATTTAAAAACTGATACTAATAATATAATGGATACAAAAATTGCTTCAAAACTTGCAAGGTCATACTCGGATAATCATTCACTTAAAACTTTAATAAAAGAATTTATTAAAATTGATATAAGTAAACAATTTCAAAGTTCTGATTTTGGTGGAGAGTTAACACCAGCACAATTAAAATATTGTGCTAATGATGTAATTTATTTACATAAAATTCATGAAGAACTTTGCAAAATTTTAATAAGAGAGAATAGGATGAATTTGTATAAAGATTGTTTAAAATTTTTAAAAACAAGAATTGACTTAGACTTAGCTTTATTCAAGGATGATATTTGGTCACATTAAAATGAAAAATGAAATAAATGAAATCGGTAAAAATGTAATTGAGTTACAAGTTAAAGCTTTAAAAAAATTAAAAAATTCAATCGATAATTCATTTAACAAAGCTGTAAAAAAAATTTTTAAATGTAAATCAAAAATTATAATATGCGGGGTTGGCAAAAGTGGTATAATTGCATCAAAAATATCTGCAACATTATCCTCGATAGGTACTCCTTCGTTCTCAATTTCTGCAAGCGATTGTTCACATGGAGATCTGGGTAGAATAACAAATAAAGATGTTCTTATTTTAATTAGTAATTCAGGAAATACTTCAGAATTAAATAATATTATAAAATATGCAAAATCTAATCGTGTAACTTTAATTGGAATTGTCTCAAATAAAAATTCAACATTATATAAATCATCAAATATTAAGATATTTATTCCTGAAGTTGAGGAATCAGGTTATGGAATTGTACCTACTTCTAGCACTACCAGCCAACTAGCAATTGGAGATGCTTTAGCAATAGCTTTAATGAAAAAACGCAATTTTGGTAAATTAGATTTTAAAAAATTTCATCCATCGGGAAATTTAGGAAATAAATTAAAAACAGCTAAAGATCTTATGTTAGTAAAAAGTAAAATTCCTTTTATTAATGAAGGTAATAATATGAAACAAGCTCTTAAAATTATAAATAAGAAAGGATTAGGTTTTCTAGTTGTAATTAATAATCATGGATTTACAACAGGAATTTTTACTGACGGTGATTTAAAAAGATTAATGCAAAAAAAAAGAGAGATAAAAAATGTTAAAATTAAATCTCATATGACAAAAAATCCTTACACTGTGGGAGAAAATATGCTTGCAAGTGACATCTTAACACAAATGAATAAAAAAAAAATTACAAATGTATGTGTTTATAAAGATGGAAATAAGAGAAAAACTATAGGAGTTCTTCACATTCATCATCTTTTAAAAAATTTAAGATAATTTTTTAATGAAGAAATTAATACAATTATTATTACTTTCTATAATCATATTTATAAGCATTATATTTTATAAGATTTATTTTTCTAATCAAAACGAAAAAAAAGAAGTAAATCTTGAAATAAATAATCAAGAAATAGCAGATGATAAAAATAATTTAATTAAAAACTTAGAGTACAACGTAACTTTAAACGACAATAGTCAATACATTATAACAGCTGATGAGAGTGAGCTATTGTATATAAATGATATAGAACTAGTTTCTATGAGAAATGTTACTGCTAAATTTTACGGTAAAAAAGATGACGAATTAACAATCACATCAGACAGGGCTTTATTTAACAGTTCAATTTATGATACAGAATTTAGAGATAATGTAACTGTAAAATATCTCGATAACACTATTCTATCTGATAAATTAGATTTAAAATTCAACGAAAATATTGTGACAATCTACGATAATGTTGTATATCAAGGATTAAAAGGTAATATTTTAACTGACAATATAATCATTAATTTGATTACAAAAAATGTAGAAATATTTATGAATAAATCTAATAAAAAAGTAACTGTAAATACAAACTAAGATGTCTAATATTAAACCATTTAGAATAAAATCTTTTAAAGAAAAAAAATCTATTTTAAGTCTTGATAAAATTTCTTTTAAATTTGGAAGAAAAATAATTCTCGATAATCTAAATCTAAAACTTAATAATGGACAAATTTTAGGTCTTTTGGGACCAAATGGTGCAGGTAAATCAACAATCTTTAATTTAATTACGGGATTACTTTCCCCGTATTTTGGTTCAATAATGATTAACTCAAAAGTTGTAAATGAATTTCCTATTTATCAAAGAACTTTAAAATTCAAAATTGGTTTTGTTCCTCAATATGGTGGTTATTTTCATGATCTTACCGTTTATGAGAATTTAAAAGCAATTGCAGAAATTACAATTGAGAATCAAAGTTATAGAAACGAAAAAATTGACTCATTAATATCAAAATTCGAATTAGACAGTATCAGGGATATTAAAGCAGATTTATTATCAGGTGGTCAAAAGAAAAAATTGGTGATTGCTATAGCTTTGGTCTCAGATCCAAAAATTCTTTTACTTGATGAGCCTTTTGCTGCATTAGATGTTTTAACAATTAAAACTCTTCAAAAAATAATTGTAGATCTTCAAAGAAATAATACCATTTCAATTATTTTATGTGATCATCAAGCAAGAGACCTTCTAGCTTGTGTTGATACTGCTGTAATAATACATAATGGGAAAGTTGTTGCACAAGGAACTCCTACGAGCTTAATCCAAAATATAGAAGCTAAAAATGTTTATTTTGGAGATTCATTTAAGATTAGTTAATTTTTAAAATATGAAAAACAGTCTGAGAATTTTAGAGGCTATAAAGCCATTTAATAAGAAATTAGAAATAGAAGGTGACAAAAGCCTTTCAATAAGATGGGCTCTTTTAGCATCGCAAGCATCAGGAAAATCAAAAGCATATAATTTATTAAAATCTGAGGATGTAATTAATACTTTAATCAGTCTTAAAAAAATGGGTATCAAGGTTAAGCTATCTAAAAATTATTGTGAGATAACTGGTAAAGGTCTTAATGGGTTTAACTATAAAAAGAAAAAAATTTTATATGCTGGAAACTCTGGAACTTTTGCAAGACTTATTATGGGACTTTTAGTACATTCAAAAAAATCAATTGTAATTAAAGGTGACAAAAGTCTTTCAAAAAGAGATTTTTTAAGAGTAACCAAACCTTTAAAAAAATTTGGAGCTAAATTTGAAACTAATTCTGGAAAATTACCTATATTAATTAATGGAACCAATATTCCTAAGCCAATAAAGTATTATGAAAAATTAGGTTCAGCTCAATGCAAAAGTAGTATTATGCTTGCTGCATTGAATACTGAAGGTAAAACTACGATTATAGCTAAAAAATCTCGAAATCATACAGAATTGCTTTTTAGACACCTTAATTTACCAATTAAAATTATAAAAAAAAAGAATTTTGATATAATTACAATTAAGGGAAAAAAAAAGATTAAGACATTAAATTATAATATTCCATCCGACATAAGTTCAGGTGCTTTTTTTCTAGTTCTTACAGCTCTTACAAAAAAATCAAAATTAATATTAAAAAATATTAACATTAATACAACAAGGATCGGTATTCTTAAAATTTTGAAAATGATGGGTGTAAAAATTAAGACATTAAATAAAAGAACTTATAAGGGAGAAGAAGTTGCTGATATTATGGTTAGAAGTACAATAAATTTAAGATCAATAAATTGTCCGACCAAACTTAACAGTGCAGCAATTGATGAATTTTTACTAATTTTTTTAGTTGCAGCCAAAGCTAATGGAGTTTCTTATTTTAAAAAATTGTCTGAACTTAATAAAAAAGAAAGTCCTAGACTTGTTTGGGGAGCAAAAATTCTCAATAAAATGGGTATAAGAACAATTTCAACCAACGACAGCATTAAGATATACGGAAACCCCAAATTAAAAATTGACAAAAAAATTTTAATTAAAGATTTTCAAAAAGATCATAGAGTTTTTATGACTTGTGTAATAGCGGCATTGATTTTTGGTGGTGAATGGAAGATTTATGATAAAAATTCTATCGATACATCATTTCCTAAGTTTTTAGACAAAATCAAAAAATTGGGAGCCAGAATTTACTAAAAAGTGCAAAATACAAGCAATTTTGCAGTCGATTTTAATAAAATTCAGAGTTGATTATGAGATAGAATTTATCTAAAAGTCCCCTTTGAAAAAAAATTTTAAACAAAAAACTATTTAATTAATGGAAATTTATAAAGACCTATCAAATCCACTTTCAAAAGAATTTGAAAAACTATTAAATAGTCAATTATCAAAAAATAATATTGAAGAAGGTAAAATCATTGATGGAAAAATTAATAAAATTACCGAAAAATTTGTGTTTCTATTTGTAGAAGGCCTAAAAAGTGAACCTGTACTAGATATTAATGAGTTAAAAAGTATGGGGTTAGAGAAAAAAATCAAAGTAGGCGAAACAATACCTGTTCTTTTAGAAAAAATCGAGGATAAAAATGGTGAAGTATTAGTCTCTGCTAGCAAAGCTCAAAAAATTAAAGGTTGGGATAAATTAGTTGAAGCATATGAAAAAAACGAACCGATCATGGGAAAAATTACATCAAAATGTAAAGGAGGATGTATTGTTGAACATATTGATACTGGTTCATTAATGTTTCTTCCGGGAAGCCAAATAGACTCAAAGCCTTTAAAAGATATTAGTCACCTAATGAATGAACCTCAAAAATTTGCTCTTATTAAACTCGATAAAGTAAGGGGTAATGCCTGCGTATCTCGAAGAGAAATTATATCTTCAAATAAAAAAGAGGATAAAGCAAAAATTATAGAGAAATACAAAGTTGGAGATATAATTAAAAATGCAGAGGTAAAAGGTTACAGCACATTCGGATGCTTTTTTAATGTTAATGGTGAACTTGATGTTTTAGTTCATCTTCAAGAAATATCATATTCAAGAGTAAATCATCCTGATGAGGTATTTAATATTGGTGAAAAACATGATCTCAAAGTTATTTCAGTTGATAAAGAAAAACTTCAGGTTGGATGTTCAGTAAAGCAATTATCACCTGATCCTTTTGAACATATAGAAAACTATGAGCTCAACAAAGTTTATAAAGTTAAGATTATGAAGATAATGGACTTTGGAGCGTTTGCAGAATTAGAGCCAGGTTTAACGACTCTTTTGCACTCAAGTGAACTTAGTTGGACTAAAAAAAATATTTCAGCTAAGAAAATGTTTAAAGTTGGTGATATGATAGATTGTGTAATAACAGAAGTTGATAAATCTAAAAGAAGAATAGCCATCTCTCACAGACTAACTAAAGAAAATCCATATGAAACTCTTGAAAAAAAATATCCAGTTGGGACTATAGTAAATGGAGAAGTTGTAAACAAAAATGATTATTCACTATTTGTAAAAATAGAGAATTTAGAAGTTGATGCATTCTTGCACTGTAATGATTTAACTTATTTAAATAACGGTGAAGAAGAACTTGAAAAATTTAAAAAAGGAGACAAGATTAAGGTCAAAATTTTAGAAATAAAATCTACTGAACAAAAAATTAGAGTTGGATTAAGACAAACAAAACCTGATCCATTTGATTGGTTTAAAGACAAGTCTGTAAATCAAACTATTACGGTAAAAATTATTTCTACAGATAACAAAGGATTAGTTGTAAGACCCGAGGGTTGCGAGATGGATTTCCTTATAAAAAAATCTCAAATAGCAATAAATGCGGCTGATGCAAGGCCCTCAAGATTTACAGGAGGGGAAAGAATTGACTGTGCTATATCCGAATTAGATTTGACAAAACGAAAGGCAACTCTGAGTATTAAGCTTTTGGAGGAAAGAGAAAGAGCTACTGCATTAGAAAAATATGGGGCAGAAGGATCAGGAAAGAACTTACCATTTTCCTCATTATCAGAAGATTTAAAAAAAAAAGATAAAGAAAAAAAATAAATTGGCTATTGTAAAGTCACAACTCTTAAGACAACTCTCAAATGCCTATCCTAATTTTCCAAAAAAAAGTTTAGAAAAAATAATAGATATAATTACAAAAGAAATTAAACAAACACTTAAAAGAGGTGAAAGAGTTGAGCTAAGAGGAAATTTTGGGGTTTTTTATACAAATATTCAAAAAGCAAGAATTTCTAGAAATCCAAAAACTGGTGAAAAAGTACATACCCCAGAAAAAAAAACAATTCACTTTAAAATGGCCAAAGACTTGTTTAAAAAATTAAATTATGAAAAAGAATAAAATATTCATTGCTTGTGACAGCAATAATATTTCAAAAATAAAAGATATAATCAAAAAAACTCAAAATACAAAGTTAAAATTTGGATATAAATTTGGTTTAGAATTTCTTAATTCTAAAAATGGTAGAAATTTTGTCTCAAAATTAAAAAAAAAAATTATATTTGCAGATCTCAAACTTCATGACATTCCTAATACTTGCGCATCAACAATTAAAGCCATCAGAGATTTAAAAGTAAATTATTTGACTATTCATATTAGTTCAGGTTTAAAAGCTTTAAAAGCTGCAAAAAAAGTTTCAGGAAAAACTAAATTAATTGGTGTATCAATCCTTACATCTTTAGATGATAGAGCTTTAAAGGAAATTGGTTTTAATAAAAATGTTAAGAATTTAGTTTTTCAACAAGCAAAATTAGCAAATAAAGCAAATTTAGATGCTATTGTCTGTAGTGCTATGGAAGTCGGAATAATCAGAAAAATATTCAAAAAAGAGATAATCACACCTGGAATTAGGATGAACTCAAATAAAAATGACCAAAAAAGAATTTTAAGCCCTAAACAGGCTTTCAAAAATGGTAGTGATTGGTTGGTAATTGGTAGACCAATAACCAAAGGAAATATAAAAAAAAATGTCAAAATATTAATTGATCATTTAAGTTAATGATCAAAGGATTAAAAATTTGTGGTATCACAGAACTAGATACGTTAAATTTTATAATCAGCCATCCTTATCCACCTCAATTTATAGGATTTATAACCAATTACAAAAAAAGTAAACGATTTGTTGATTATGATAAGTTAAAAGAATTAGTAAATGTAAAAAAAAAAAATATTAAATTTGTTTCAGTACTTGTAGATCCAGATGATGCCATCTTGGAGAAAATTAAAAATTTAAATTTTGATTATTACCAACTCTACGATGTAGATTATAAAAGAACAAAAGAAATTAAAGAAAAATATCAAATTAAGATTATAACAGCCTTAACAATTAATACTCAAAAAGATGTATATAAATATAAAAATTTCTTAAATATATCAGAAATAATTTTATTTGATGGAAAAGGATATGAAAAATCTATTGGTTTTGATCATAAAATGTTAGATAAACTACCCTCATCATTAAATAAGATGATAGCTGGTGATATAAAAATAGAGGATATTACAAAATTTACTGATAAAGACTATATAATTGATCTTAGTGGTGCCCTAGAAAATGAAAATGGAAAAAAAGATATTGAAAAAATAAGTAAATTATTAAATCTTGTGAATCAAAAATGAAATTAAAAAAAAAAATTCCAGTAATCGACCAAGTAGATAAATTAGGTTTTTGGGGTGGAAAATTTGGTGGAAATTTTTGTGCAGAAACCCTTAAAAAGCCTATAGAAGATTTAGAAATTTTATTCAATAAGCTTAAAAAAGACAAAAATTTTATTAAAGAGAGAGATAAATACTTTAAAAATTGGATAGGCACACCTACTCGATTTATAAAATTAAATAATCTATCAAAACATATCGGTGGTGCACAAATTTGGTCAAAAGTTGTCTCTGATGCGAATGGTGGAGCTCACAAAATATATAATGCTACAGTACATTGTTTACTAGCAAAACGATCAGGTAAAAAATTTATAATAGGTGATACTGGCGCTGGATATGCAGGAAAAATGTTGAGTATGGCAGCAAAAAAATTTGGTTTAAAATGTAAAATTTTTATGGGTGCAAAAGACATAGTAAGACAACAACCAAATGTAAGAGCAATGAAAAGAAATGGTGCCCAGGTTGTTCCAGTTTATTCAGGAAGTCAAACACTTGTTGATGCAGTTTCTGAATGTATGAGATATTGGGTTGCAAACTGTGATCATGCTCATATGGCTGTTTGATCAACAGTTGGTCCGTCGATCTTTGTCCGGATATGTGGATGGAGTACTAGTCAAATTTCTAGAGAACTTAAATCTCAATTATTGGAAGAGTTCGGATCAATTCCTAAAAAATTAAAGTTATACAATTGTGTTGGTGGAGGTTCATCGAGCTTTGGCTTTTGGAATGAATTCATGGATTTTGACAAAAAACAAGTTGAATTTATTGGAGTCGAGGCCGGAGGTCCTTCTAAAAGTAAAAAACATGCCGCTCCTTTAACCTATAAATCTAAAATAGGAATTCTTCATGGAGCAGCTCAATATGTAAATCAAAATTATGATGGCCAAATAGAAGAAACAGAGTCTATTTCAGCAGGTCTTGATTATCCTGGGGTTTCTCCTCTCCATTGTTTTTTAAAAGATGCAAAAAGAGCGAGATATACTGCAGCTAGTGATGAAGAAGCATTACAAGCTTACAAGCTTGTAACTAAATATGAAAAAATAAGACCTTCTCTAGAACCAAGTCATGCATTTCATGTGGCTATAAAAGAGTCAAAAAAATTAAGCAAAGATACAATAGTGGTAGTAAATAGTTGTGGAGATGCCTATAAAGATCGTGCAATTTTAGTAAAAAAGTTAGGAAAAAAATATGTTAAATCCAATTAGCCTAGCTTTTAGAAAAGCCAAAAAAGAAAATAGACCAGCTTTGCTAACCTACACTGTTGCAGGTGATAATTCTAAAAAAAAATCTTTAGAAATATTAAATTCCATATCAAAATATGCTGATATTGTAGAACTTGGTGTACCACATAACACTCCAGTTGCGGATGGTAGCCAAATACAAACAAGTTCTTATAGGGCTATCAAAAATGGAATCAAATTAAAAGATATTTTTAAAATAGTAAAAGACTTTAAAAAAAGTAAAAATTCAAAACCTTTAATATTGATGGGTTATTACAATATGATTTATCAATATGGTGAGAATAAATTTTTAATTTCATGTAAAAAAGTAGGCGTAGATGGATTGATAGTTGTTGATTTGCCTTGGCCTGAAAATAAAAATTTTTCAAAGAAATGTAAAAAAAAATTAATCTATTTTATTCAATTATTATCTCCAACAACAACTAAAAAAAGACTCCAGAATATTATAAAAGACTCCCATCAAATGAATTATTTAATATCAATGCTTTCCACTACTGGGGGAAAATTGAAGGTGTCTGCTAAAGAAATACTTCGAAACTACAAAAAAATAAAAATAATCAATCCTAAGAAAAATACAGTAATAGGTTTCGGTATCACTGAAAAAACAATAAAATCTCTAAAAACAGCTGATGGTTTAGTCGTTGGAAGTGCTATCTGTAAAGAAATAACACGTTCTATTAAAAAAAGACAAAATATTGTCATAAATGTCTCTAATGTAGTAAAAAGATTAAAAAATAAAATTAAATGAATTGGATTACGAAAATAATAAAAGCTGGTGAAAAAATAAAAACAGCTATTCATAAAAGAGCCACTAAAGAGGATATTGCTAATAGCGATTGGACTTCCTGCTGCAAAGGGCCAATTTTAAAAAAAGACTTAGAGAATAATCTCTGGGTTTGCCCCGACTGTAACAAGCACCATCGAATTAAGCCCAAACAAAGATTTGATATTTTATTTGGTAAAGATAATTATGAAATTTTCAAAACTCCAATTCCAAAAGATGATCCTTTAATTTGGACAGATTCAAAATCTTATAAAGAGAGATTAAAAACTGCTAGGAAAAAAACTGGTTTAGATTGTGGTATGATGGTTGTATGTGGTTCAATTAACAATATCAAAATTACTGCAGTTGCATCTGACTTTGATTTTTTAGGTGCCTCAATGGCAGCAGCTGAGGGTGAAGCATTTTTGTATGGGATACAACATGCAATCGAAAATAAAACCCCTTTTCTTTGCGTAAGTGCTGGGGGAGGAATGAGAATGATGGAAAGTTTAATATCACTGTCACAAATGACTAGAACAACACTAGCTATAAATGAATTAAAAAAAAATAAACTTCCATACTTAGTTTGTATAACAGATCCAACTGCAGGTGGAATTACTGCTTCCTATGCAATGCTTGGTGATATTCATATATCTGAACCAGGAGCGCTAATAGCTTTTGCAGGGGCAAGAGTAATACAAGGAACAGTTAAGGAAGAATTACCTGAAGGATTTCAAAAGAGTGAGTACCTCGAAAAGACTGGTTTTGTTGATTTAATTGTAGAGAGAAAGAATTTAGCAAATCAAATAGGAACCTTATTATCAATATTGCTTAATAGAAATTCTGTTATAAGCACTGAAGAAAATGAAACTTCAGAAAATAATCAATCGCTTACAAAAGCTGCATCCTAAGGAAATAGATCTTAGCTTAGATCGTATAAAAATCCTTTGTAAAAAATTAGGAACTCCTCAAAATAAAATTAAAGCAATTAATGTTGTGGGCACTAATGGTAAACAATCAACAATAAATGTGATTTTTTCAATTTTAAAGGAGGCAAAAATAAAATGTAATGTTTATACAAGTCCCCATATTCAGAAAATTAACGAAAGATTCATCTTCAATAACAAAGAATTAGATGACGATGAATTAGCTAATCTTTTTGAAGAAGTGGAAAAAATTAACAATAATGAACCGATTACCTTTTTTGAAATACTTACAGCAAGTTATTTTTATAAAGCAGCACAATATCCAAAAAATATTAATTTAATTGAAGCAGGTTTATTCCATCGATTTGATGCAACAAATATCTTAGAGTCTAATTTAGCAAGTATTATAACTTCAATAAGTAAAGATCATCTCGATTGGTTGCCAAAAGATCAACAAACAGTTCAAAATATAGTATTTGAAAAAACTTCATCTCTTTTAAATTCAAATATAATTGTTTCTAAACAAAATTCTAAAAAAACCTATGAATATATTAAAGACTCAATCTATAAAAACTCATCAAAAAAAATATTTTTTGATGAGGATTTCAGTTATTCAATTGGAGAAAATGGTTTTTTTTATTATGAAGATAAATTTGGAGGTCTAAAACTTCCATTGCCAAACATACTAGGTCAATTTCAGCTAGAGAATATCTCGTCTGCAATAGCCACGTTACGATTACTTGATTTCAAAATTAAGGATGAACACATAAAAGAAGGTGTTAGAAAAATTAAAAGTATTGCTAGATTGCAAGAAATCAAATCTGGAAAACTTAAAAATCTTATTAAAAATAATCAATTAATACTTGATGGTAGTCACAACGAAGATGGAGCAAGAGTTTTAAATGAATTTCTTCAAACATTAGACTGTAATAAACATGTTATATTGGGGATGATGGCAAATAAAGATCATCAAAAATATATATCTTATTTTAAAGACATTTCATCTATAACGACCATTGATATACCCAACCAACCTAATGCAATAAGTGGAAAAAAATTAAAAGAAAAATTTAAAAACATTTCTAATGTTCGGTATAAGAAAAGTATTCAAGAGGCTATAAAATCAATACCACTTAAAGAAAACGATTTATTAATAATTACCGGATCTTTATATCTAAGTGGAGAATTTTTAAACTTAAATTAAATATTTTTATCTAAAAATTCTTTCATATTACTTTCGGGGACTCCACCAACTTTTCTATCCACCTCAACACCTTTTTTATAAATTATAACAGTTGGCACACCTCTTATTCCTGCAGCGCTTCCAGTATTTATTCCACCATCTTCAATATCTGCATAATAAAAACCTGCTTTTCCTTTGTACTCGTCAGCCAATTTATCCATTATCGGTTTTAAAGCTTTACATGGACCACACCACGCGGCACTAAATTGAATTACTGAGATGTCTTCATTCTTTATTTTAGTTTCAAAATCATCATCTTTAAAATCTGTAAGCATACTATCCTTTTATTAATATGTCTTTTAAAGTCAACTACGCAATTTCATATTTCTTTTCAATAGACATAATAAATTCATTTATTTCGTCTAATTTTTTTAATTCTACTTCATCATCCCTATTTGAGGCTTGATCTCTTAAATAGTCAATTTCAGTGTAAGCCATATTAACTGTTTGCCATTTTTCTTTATTTTTGCTTAAAATTCTTCTCGCAATTTCGCTTTTAATATTCTTGTATAAATCAGGTGGTAAAATTTGTGGAGCTTCTTGATAAATAATT
>MDTA01072036.1_pt1 | contig 16242 bp, 11 predicted proteins | sample 811151 | NCBI WGS metagenome assembly MDTA01 (sample SAMN05326648, study PRJNA326480) | marine metagenome | isolation source: seawater | place: Indian Ocean: South | collected 2010 | reverse complement strand
GCTTAGAATTTCTGAATTTGGACTTCAAGCATACAATAATCCTAATAACTTTAAAATTACTGCAATTGATGATTTAAACACTGAATTTCCTGAATATAGACCAAAGCTAAATGCTGAGGAAAATTTAATGTTCTTTACTTCAAGAAGGAGTGATGGGTCAAATGCTGTAAAGGATGAAGAAGGAAATTATTATGAAGATATCTATATGTCTGTTAAAGATCATGGTATATGGACAGATCCTGTTTTAGTTCAGGACAAAATAAATACTCAAGGTCATGATGCTTGCTTATACCTTTCTCCTGATGCTCAGCTAATGTATGTTTATCGTTTCAATACAGAAGGAGACGTTGATGGAGGAATCTATCAAGTGAAAAAAGAAGGTGATTCTTGGGGAGAGTTAGAACTATTAGATGCATCAATAAATTCTAAATTTTGGGAAACAGATGCAAGTTTAGATACTTATGGTAACATTATCTTTTTTACCAGTGATAGAGATGGCGGTTATGGTGGAAGAGATATTTGGATGATGAAAAGATTGCCTAATGGTGAGTGGGCTGAAGCACAAAATTTAGGAGAAAATATCAATACTGTTTATGACGAGGAGGGACCATACCTTCATCCTGATGGAAAAACACTTTACTTTTCTTCTGAAGGTCATCAGACTATGGGTGGACAGGATTTCTTAATGGCTACAATGAATGAAGATGGTACTTTTTCTCAACCTATTAATATGGGTTACCCTACCAATACTGTAGATAATGATTTGTTTTTCTTCCCTTCAGTTTCAGGAACAAAAGCTTATTTTTCTTCTTACAGACAAGGTGGAAAAGGGGATCAGGATATATATGTGATGAACCTTGTAGAAGAAGAAGAAAAAGATTTAGCTGTTTATAAAGGTGTTGTTAGAGATACTTCTGGGCAAGTAGTTAAAGATCTAGTGATTTCAATTTTTGAAGAAAATTCTGAAGAAAAATATGGTGTCTATAGACCTAATGTTATTACTGGTAGATTTCTATTTATTCTTCAAGCAGGTCATGATTACGAAATTTTATATCAGCTAGGAAAATTATCTACAACTGACTATGTCAATGTACCAGAGGATACTGAAGGAGTTATTGATTATACCAAGGTGGTTACTGTAAATACGGATACTATTACAATTTCTGCTGGTAAGGTTGTTGATGGTGATATTGTTTCAATTGCCATGTTAGATGATGAGTTGGCTAATATAGGAGTGGAAAGTATATCATTAGATGATCAGTCAACGGAGCCTGAGGTTACATCAACGAAGCCTGAGGTTACACCAACCGAGCCTGAAGTTACACCAACAGAGCCTGAGGTTACACCAACCGAGCCTGAAGTTACACCAACGGAGCCTGAGGTTACACCAACAGAGCCCGAGAATTCTGCTCCAATTACCCCTAGCAATCTTCCAGTTCTATATTTTGTATATGAATCTGCTTCTTTGATAGAAGCTTCTGAAAAAGATTTGGATAGGGTATACAACTACATGTTAAAAAATCCTTCTGCCAAGCTAAATATAATTGGACACACCGATAGTAGGGGTGAGCCTGATTTAAATAAGTTGCTTTCTAAAATAAGAGCAAATTCGATTAAGAATAAATTAAATGCTAAAGGTGTTGCCTGGTCAAGAATGACTACTAATGGTAAGGGTGAATCAAAACCAGTTGCTGATAATACCAATTCTGACGGTAGTGATAATCCAAAGGGAAGACAACAAAATAGGAGAGTAGAATTTGAATTATTTTAATAATGCTTGCTAAATTAAGTGTTAAAAATTACGCATTAATTGAAAGCCTGGAGATTGATTTTTCTTCAGGCTTTTCTGTTTTTACAGGAGAAACTGGTTCAGGAAAGTCAATATTAATGGGAGCTCTTCAATTATTAATTGGTGAAAGAGCAGATTTTAAATCTCTATTTAACAAAAATCAAAAATGTATTGTTGAGGGGGTGTTTAGTTCGGTAAATTTTTTATCGGAATTGTTGTTAGTAAACGATTTAGATGTTTATAAGGAGCTTATTATAAGAAGAGAGATTCATCCAACTGGAAAGTCTAGGGCATTTGTGAATGACACACCTGTAAAGCTTGAGGTTTTAAAACAAATTGGTTTTTTGTTAATTGATTTTCATGGCCAACACCAGACAAGGCTTTTGTCAGTTCCAGATTATCAATATTCTTTTATTGATAATGTTGGAAAGACTTCTTCTGTTCTTAAGAAATACCGCCAGGTTTTCATTAATTATTCAAAAAAGAAAAAACAGCTTCAAGAATTAATTCAAAAAGAACAATCTATAAACAATAAAAAAGAATTTTTGAGTTTTCAACTTCAGGAACTCAGTAAATATTCTTTTGAAAATTGGGATGAAGATGCCATAAATAAAGAATATGAGTTGTTGTCTAATTTTGAAAGTGTTAAGTTGTTATTTGATCAAATCAATCAATACAATAGTGGTGAGCAAGCTATAGTTCCTAAATTAAATACTTTAGTTGCTTTAATTTCTGATTTAGGAAAAAAGCTTTCTGATTTTCAAGAATTTGAATCTAGAGCAAATAGCATTTATTTAGAGCTTAATGAATTGTTTGTTGATCTTTCAAAGAAACACCCAGATGCTGATTTTGATCCATATAAAATGGAACAGTTAAATGAAAAGCTTTTAGTTATTAATTCATTATCTAAAAAGTTTAATGTTGATTCGTTGGCAGGATTAATTCAAAAAAAACAAGAAATTTTAGCTGAGCTTTCTTCTTTTGAAGGAGTTGTCGAAGAAAAAAATCATTTACAAAGGCAGGTCGACTCATTGTATCAAGATTGTATTTCTATTGGCCAACAACTCTATAAAACTAGGCTTGAGAATAATCCCAATATTGAGAACTATCTGTCTAGTACACTTCATAAACTTTCAATGCCTAATGTTAAAATTAAGATAGAACTTCTTCCAACAGATAAGCCGCACAGTTTTGGGATTGATACGCTTTGCATAAAAGTTTCATTAAATAAGGGCTCTAATTTTAGTGCTATTGGTGATGTTGCTTCTGGTGGTGAAATGTCTAGAATTCTTCTGTCCATGAAATCCTTAATTAATAAGGAAAATGCTGTTCCAACCATTATATTTGATGAAATTGATACAGGGGTTAGTGGTAAGGTTGCTAATGAGGTTGGATTTCTTTTAAAAGATCTTTCGATTAACTCTCAGGTTTTTTCAATCACTCATCTTCCTCAAGTTGCTTCTATGGGAAGTTGTCATTTTAAAGTTGAAAAAAATGAAAATGAGTACAGAACGTACACTACTATTTCTAAATTAGATAAAGAAAGTAGAGTACTTGAAATTGCTACAATGTTGGGTGGTACTTCTCCTGGAAAAGCAGCAATAGATAACGCATCTGAATTGTTGAATTAATTTAACGGTTGTCAATTTCATCAACACCAGGATAGTTTGAGCTAGTCCAAGAAAATTGATTCTCTTTAATTGTTTTATTCGATTCTAGTTTGTGAATGGCGAAAATTAAGGTAACTCCATCTTTTGTTTTTATAGTTGCACTTTTAATCCTTTTCTGCTCTAAATTTACTTTTAAAATAACCGTGTGGTATTTTGAATTTTTAACATCAATAGGGAATAGTTTAATTTTTTGAATTTTTTCATTGTTAATGATGGATTCATCTATATAATTAACTTTAAAATTATCTTCCCAAATGGTCATTATCTCACTTGGATTTAGTCCTTCACTTAGATCGTTAATGTCATCAATATAACATTCGTTATCCTCTTTCATATATGTCCAAACAGATTCTCCATCTGAAATTACTTCACGTTCATTGGTTTGGTAATAAAAATTATCTCCACTTAAAATGGCAGATCCTTTTTGAGTTTCATTAATATCTTGGCTTTTGATTCCTAATGAAAAGTCAAATGACATGTTTTTATAAGAATTGGTTTCTTGACTTATTACATTTAAAATTTCTTTGGCTTTTTGTTCATTATCCTGAGCGGTTATAAATGGAACGATTAGAAATGTCGTTATTATAAGAATAAGATTCTTTTTCATTTTATTTTATTTTTCCTTGTTCACGTAAGTCATTCAAAAACTGTTCCAAAGCTAATGAATCTGGAAGCAAAACCTCTCTAGCTTTACTTCCTCTGCTTGGTCCAACAACACCTAATGCTTCTAGCTGATCGATTATTCTACCTGCTCTATTGTATCCTAATTTTAATTTTCGTTGAATAAGTGATGCTGAACCTTGTTGGTTCAACACAATAACTTCAGCAGCATCTTCAAATAAAGAATCAAGGTCATCGTCTATTTCTTTAATCTCATTTGCCTCATCAATGTATTCAGGCAATAAAAGAGCGCTGGAATAACCTCTTTGTGAGCCTATAAATTCATTAATGGCATCAACTTCTGGAGTATCTACAAAACCACATTGAAGTCGTATCATTTCACTTCCAGAAGAATACAACATATCTCCTCTACCAATAAGCTGATCTGCTCCACCGGCATCTAAAATGGTTCTGGAGTCTATTTTTGAAGTTACTCTAAAAGCAATTCTTGCAGGGAAATTTGCTTTGATGGTTCCTGTAATTACATTTACAGAAGGTCTTTGGGTGGCAATAATTAAATGAATACCTATTGCTCTTGCTAGTTGTGCAATTCTAGCAACAGGTGTTTCAATTTCCTTTCCTGCAGTCATTATTAAATCTGCAAACTCATCAACTACTAAAACAATATATGGAAGGTATCGATGACCTTTTTCAGGATTTAGCTTTCGATTTATGAACTTTTGATTGTATTCTTTAATGGTTCTTACCATTGCGTTTTTAAGTAATTCATACCTGGCTTCCATCTCTACACATAAGCTGTTGAGGGTATTTACTACTTTTTTAGTATCGGTGATGATTGCTTCTTCTTCATCGGGAAGTTTTGCTAGAAAATGTCTTTCAATTTTATTGTAAATAGTAAGCTCCACCTTTTTAGGGTCAATCAAAACAAATTTTACTTGAGAAGGATGCTTCTTATATAAAATAGACACTAGAATAGCATTTAATCCAACTGATTTACCTTGACCTGTGGCTCCAGCCATTAAAAGGTGAGGCATCTTAGTTAAGTCTGTGATAAGTGATTCATTGGAAATTGTTTTTCCCAATGCAACGGGAAGTTCAAGTTCAGAGTTTTGAAATCGATCAGAAGCAATTAGTGCTCTCATAGAAACAATGTCTGGATTGGAATTAGGTACTTCAATACCAACAGTTCCTTTCCCTGGCATTGGAGCTATTATTCGTATTCCTAGTGCAGAAAGACTTAAGGCTATGTCGTCTTCAAGATTTTTAATTTTAGATATTCGAACACCAGCAGCAGGAACAATTTCATATAAAGTAACAGTTGGACCAATAGTGGCCTTAATTTTTGAGATACTAATTTTATAGTTACTTAATGTTTCAATAATTTTATTTTTATTGCGCTCTAATTCTTCTTTGTTTACACTAATATTCCCATCTCCATGCTCCTCTAAAAGATCAATATTTGGTAGCTGATATTGAGATAATTCTAGTTTTGGATCAAATTCACCAAACTCTTTAACCTTGTCAGATATCTCGTCATCAGAAAGTTTGTTTTCTTCTTTGCCAACTTCTACAGAAAAATCTTGATCATCATTGGTTTGTTCATCAGAATTGGTTTTTAAAGTTTCTTTAGAGGCAGTAGATTCTTTTTCTTTTAACTCAAACTCTTTTTCAATAGCAGTAATTTCATTTTCTTCTGTATCATCTTCACTATCTAAATCTATAGGTTTGTGGATAACATCAGCTACTATTTCGTCTTCAGAAATGGTGTTTACTGCAGTGAATTCATTGTCATCGATAAATTCTTCTTCAGTTTTTTTAGCTATAATTTTTTCCAACCATTTGAAAGATGGGTTAAAGAGTAAAACTAAAGAGATAAAGCCTGAAAAAAGAATAAAGAACCCAGTCCCTAAAAAGCCTCCAATTCCACTAAGCCAATTGGCTATTGATAACCCATATAGTCCACCTAAAAAATCATAGGAAGATTGTTGGAAAATAAAACCAGCTGTCATACTTATCCAAATAACACCAACAAGACTTATTTTAAGGGATTTTACAATAGATATTGCTTTAAATTTAAATAGAATTCTAGCTCCTAAAAGCAGAGAAATGTAACAAAAGAAATAGGAAGATATTCCAAACCACACCTTTAGGAATTTATGAGCAGTAAAAGCACCAAGTTTACCAAGCCAGTTTTTTACAAGAATATCATCTGAAGAAAAAACAAAAGAAAATGACTGGTCATTAACCAGGCTATAATCATTTTTCCATGTAAAAAGGTAGGAAGTAAATGAGATGAATAGGTAGAATCCAATTAGGATAAAGATCAGTCCTATTGATTTGTGCAATCTTTCATCTTTGCAAAAAGCAATAAGCTTAGTTATTAAGTTTGATGTAGCTTTAAAAAAGTCCTTAAATACATTCTTCTTTTTTTTCTTTGACTTAGAATTGTATCCTTTGTTTGCTTTGTAAATGTTTTTATTCCTTGACATACCTTTAACAAAAATAACTTTTGACAGAAAAAAATCTGAAAGAAATCAATAGTATTGTTAACTATCTTGTGTTAGAAAAAGAAAAAATAAATCGTAGGTTATTGTCCCATCATACTTTTAAAATCTTCAAGAGATAGTTTTTGATAGTCATTAGGAATTAGAAAAAGATCTTTGGATAATTTTTCATTTTTGATTTCAACAGCTAAAAAGGTTATGGTCATTCCATTAGTGTTTATAGCGTATTCAAGTGGAAATCCAGCAAGATGTTTGAATTGAGAGTTAAAAGACGGTGATATCTCTTCAGAATAAAAAACATCTATTGCAACAGAATCTTGGTCTTGCTCATTGTATATAGTGTATATGGCTTTTTTACAAAGGTAGCCAGCTATATCTTTGGATTCTTCAGCGTAAATGATGCTTGGTTTATTTGTTGATGTTTCCTTATTTTCTTCATTGCTAACCTCGATTGCCATTTTTTGGCCCATCATGTTCATCAAAAGAGTAGATTCACCAGATTTAGAATTGGATATTACAATTTGATCACCCATAGCTGTTTTTTGTTCTACTCTTGAATAGTCTTTTTTACAATAAGTAATCATTTCATTGGGTAGCATACTTCTTTGTGGCTCCATGATTTCAGGAAGCTCATAGTCCAAAGTATATTTAATGGAGCCTTCAAATTTTTGACTTAATAAATTTGATGTTAAAAGAAAGAAAAGAAAGTAGAGCGTAATTTTTTTCATAGAAAGATTAGATTAGGAATGCGGCAAAAATTTCATTCATTTTTTGCCAATATACATCAAATGTTACTTCTTCGTAGTTGTTTGGAACAGAAAAACAACTATCTGCAATAGAAGTTTTTTCATAAGAGTATGCTTTAAACTGCATATTTAGTCCAAATTGAGCAACTTCATAATTGGTAAGCACCCCTTTTAGATGACTAAATTGATTCCCCCAATTACTGTTTTTAATTTTTATTGCTTTGGTTTCGTTTAAAAGTACGTCTCTTCCATCTTTCAACTGGTCAAAAACACCATAATGTCTTTTACATATAACTCCCATAACAGAATCTTTGTAGGGTGAAGTGATGATTTCAGGAGTAGGGTAATGGTCTTCTAACATTTGCTCTACCTGCTTTTTGTTAAGTGTGGTATAAATTTTTTCTGGATGAAGATTTAGGAGCATTACCATTTTCTTTGTATTACAATCAGTAATTACCGAAGAGGTGAAAAAATTGCCCACGGAAACTTCATTTTTATAGACGTTATCTTTAAATGACATGGTCATTTTTTTTGGTATAACTCTTTCCATATAGGAAGCATAATTTTTTACGGGATAACTTATGTTAAAGTTTATAATTCCTTCATCAATAGACTTTGGTGAATAATCAACATTTTCGCAAGAGCACAGCAATGAAATAAGTACACAAAGAAGAAGCTGATTTAGTTGTTTCATTTTTTAAGAAAATCTATAATTGGGGTTAAAATAGAGATTTTATTTAAATTATATTTAACAAAAACGATATATAGCACATTTAGTTGCTTTACTTAAATTAGGTTGAAATGATTTAGATGCAATGGCTATAATCAATTGTGTATTGTTGTCGATGATGATTTTATTGCAATCTAAAATTTTACATCCATAGATTGTTTTCCCAATTTTTTTGGGATTATTGGTAATCCAGCTAAAAGTAACCTTATTCTGAATTAAAAGCTGCGCTATGGCCTTTGATTTTTTACCGGCTCCCCATACTATCAACTGTTTATTGCTGTCCAATTCGTATTTTATAAAATAATGTATTTTGATTTTTGGGAATGCATTATTGGAGTAATTGGCATTTGTTCTTGAGGTTCTCTCTGGATAATCTCTCCAGTAATGAAGTATTTTATTAGTTCCTAATACTTTTAGTTTGCCATAAAACATTCGAAAAGTTAAATCGTAATCTTCTGGATAAATAGTAGAGTCAAAGGCCCCAATTTTCAGTAAATCTGCTTTATTGAGCATCCAGCATGGGGAGGGGATTACACATTCTTTGTAAAGTTGAGAGAAATTGGCATTATTACTAGTTAAGTTGTTTAACCATTTTTCGTAATTTAAATACCCTTCGTTGAGTTTTTTACTTGTTGAAAAATATTTCACTAGTCCAGTAGCAACATATCCATTTTGATGTTGAGTTAGTAGTTTTACTAATTGATCTAATTTTTCGTTGACCATTATATCATCCGCATCCATTCTAGTTATAAGGGTTCCATTGCTTTTTTTTAGCGCAATTTTTAGGGCATTGATGATTCCATTTTTGTTGTTTTCATAAACTTTTATCCTAATGTCTTTATTTTGATAATTCATCAAAATATCTTTTGAAAAGTCTGTAGAGTGATCATTTACAGCGATTAGTTCCCAGTTGAGATAGCTTTGATTTACTATTGAGTCTAAACATTCATTTAGATATGGAGCTGCATTTTTTACAGGCATTAAAATAGAAACTAGTGGGTTTTTCATGTGTTGGTGAACGCTAAAATTATTCTTTAAGGATTAATTCAATTCAAAGACCTAGTTTCCAAGGATTTGATTTTTATATTTGCATCACAAAATACGCTAAAATGTTCGAAAATCTTTCCGATAAATTTGAAAGAGCTTTTAAAGTTCTTAAGGGACAAGGTCAAATTACAGAAATAAATGTTGCTGAAACACTAAAAGAGGTTCGTAGAGCACTTCTTGAAGCAGATGTTAATTTCAAAACCTCTAAAGAATTTGCCAATAAGGTAAAAGAAAAGGCGCTTGGTCAAAATGTTTTAAATTCCATTTCTCCTAGTCAATTGCTGATTAAGATTACACATCAAGAGCTAGTAGAATTGATGGGGAATCAAAATGAGGAAATTAACATCAAAGCTAACCCTGGTATTGTGTTGATGTCCGGACTGCAAGGTTCTGGAAAAACTACTTTTTCAGGTAAGCTAGCCAATTATTTAAAAACAAAGAAGGGGAAAAATCCTCTTCTTGTTGCTTGTGATGTTTACAGACCTGCTGCCATTGATCAGCTTCATGTTGTAGGGGATTCTATTGGTGTTGAAGTTTTTTCAGATAAGGAAAATAAAAATCCTGTTTCTATTGCTCAAAATGCTATTGATTACGCCAAGAAAAATGGCTTTAACGTAGTAATTGTAGATACTGCAGGACGATTAGCTGTTGATGAGCAGATGATGAATGAAATTCAAGAGGTTAAAAATAAAATTAAGCCTACTGAAACCCTATTTGTTGTTGATTCAATGACGGGTCAAGATGCGGTAAATACGGCCAAAGCCTTTAACGAAAAGGTTGATTATGATGGAGTAGTGCTTACAAAACTTGATGGAGATACTAGAGGTGGTGCTGCTATTTCAATAAAATCTGTAGTGAATAAGCCAATAAAATTTATTGGTACTGGTGAGAAGATGGATGCTATTGATTTATTTCATCCAGAAAGAATGGCAGATCGAATCTTGGGGATGGGTGATGTGGTTTCTTTGGTGGAAAGAGCTCAGGAGCAATTTGATGAGGAAGAGGCTAAGAAATTACAGCGAAAAATAAAGAAGAATACGTTTGATTTTAACGATTTTAAAAGCCAGATTAATCAAGTTCAGAAAATGGGCGACATGAAAGATATTGTAGGAATGATACCTGGAATGAAAAAAGCCCTAAAAAATACTGAGATTGACGACAATGCCTTTAATCCTATTATTGCAATGATCGATTCTATGACTCCCAAGGAAAGATCGATGCCTCAGCTTATTAATCAAAGCAGAAGAAAACGAATTGCTTCGGGTAGTGGTACTTCTTTACAAGAGGTAAATAAATTGATGAAGCAGTTTACTGAGACCAAAAAGATGATGAAGCTAATGAGTAATAAGAAGAATATGATGAATATGATGAGTCAATTCAAGAAAATGGGTGGTAGGATGCCTTAATTCATTACATTAGAGCATGAAAATTATAGATGGTAAAAGTACTTCTTTGCAAATTCAAGATGAACTTGCCAAAGAGGTTGAAAAAATTAAATCTTCGGGTGACAAGGTGCCTCATTTAGCTGCTGTTCTAGTAGGTGATCATGGGGCTAGTCTAACTTATGTTAATGCTAAGGTAAAGGCATGTGAGCGTATTGGTTTTGATTCGACTTTAGTAAGGTTAGATGCATCAATAACTCAACAAGAGTTATTAAATGAAATAGATAAGCTGAACAATAATGCTGCTATTGACGGATTTATCGTACAGCTTCCTCTTCCAGATCATATTGATGAAGCTAAAGTTACTATGGCAATTTCACCTGAAAAAGATGTTGATGGTTTTCATCCACAAAATGTGGGTAGAATGAATTTGGGAATGTCAACCTATTTGCCTGCTACTCCTAATGGGGTTTTGGAGTTGTTAAAAAGGTACGAAATAGAAACTTCAGGTAAAAAGTGTGTAGTTATGGGAAGAAGCCATATTGTTGGTTCTCCTATGAGTATTTTAATGTCTCAAAAGGCTTATCCTGGCAATGCAACTGTTACCTTGGTTCACAGTAGAACAAAAGATGTAAAATCAATCACTAAAGAGGCGGATATTCTAATTGTTGCTCTTGGTGTTCCAGAATTTGTAACTGCTGATATGGTTAAAGAGGGTGCTGTTGTTATTGATGTTGGAATTCATCGAATTGAAGATGCTTCTGCCAAGCGTGGTTTCCGTTTAAAAGGTGATGTTAAATTTGATGAAGTTTCTGCTAAATGTTCTTATATTACTCCAGTTCCTGGTGGTGTAGGTCCAATGACCATTGCATCACTTTTAATGAATACATTAAAAGCCGTAAAACACACATATGAATAAGATTTTAATTGCCAATAGAGGAGAAATCGCACTAAGGATAATGCGTACATGTAAAAAAATGGGTATTTCTACTCTTGCTATCTATTCAGAGGCTGATCAACATGCACCATTTGTTCAATTTGCAGATGAGGCTGTTTGTGTTGGCCCGCCTCCTAGTAGTCAAAGCTATTTATTGGAAGATAAGATTATAGCCCTTGCCTTAGAAAGAAATGTGGATGGAATCCATCCTGGTTATGGTTTTTTAAGTGAGAATGCTCAGTTTGCCCAAAAAGTAACTGATGCTGGAATAATTTTCATTGGACCCAAACCCTATGCTATTAAAGTAATGGGTGATAAGTTGGAGGCTAAGAATGCAGTTAAGGATTACAATATTCCGATGGTTCCTGGAGTTGATCATGCTATAGAGGATGTTGATAGTGCTTTAGAAACTGCAAAACAAATTGGTTTCCCTATTTTAATTAAAGCTGCAGCAGGTGGTGGTGGTAAAGGAATGCGTATTGTTGAAAAGCAGGAAGATTTCAAGCATCAAATGGATCGAGCAGTAAGCGAAGCGATTAGTTCTTTTGGTAATGGAGCTGTTTTTATTGAAAAATATGTAGGATCTCCAAGGCATATCGAGATTCAAATTTTGGCTGATTCTCATGGTAATGTTGTTCACCTTTTCGAAAGGGAGTGTTCTGTTCAACGAAGGCATCAGAAAGTTATTGAAGAGGCTCCTTCTGCTGTTTTAACGCCTGAACTTCGTGAGCAAATGGGTGTTGCTGCTTGTGATGTTGCTAAAGCCTGTGATTATGTTGGTGCTGGAACTGTTGAATTTTTGTACGACAATGGAAGCTTTTACTTTTTGGAAATGAATACGCGTTTACAAGTAGAGCACCCTGTTTCTGAGCTAATTAGTGGTGTTGATTTGGTTCAAGAGCAAATCAAAATTGCAAGAGGACAGGAGCTTTCTTTTTCGCAGGAAGATTTATCCATTAATGGACACTCATTAGAGATTAGGGTTTACGCTGAAAATCCTAAAAACAATTTTTTGCCTGATATTGGTAATTTACAAGTTTACAAAAGACCATCTGGTGATGGTGTTCGAGTAGATGATGCTTTAGAAGAAGGAATGGATATACCTATTCATTATGATCCTATGATTGCTAAGCTGATTGTTCATGCCGAAAATAGAACTCAAGCAATTGCAAAAATGACTAGGGCCATAAGAGATTATGATATTGTTGGTGTTGAAACCACTTTGGATTTTTGTGATTTTGCCATTAATCATCCGGCTTTTGTTTCTGGAGATTTCGATACTCATTTTGTAGATAATTACTTTACGGATCCTTCTAAACAGCTATCTGCAGATGAAGATTCTATACAGGCAGCAATGGCAGCGGGTTATTTGTTGACATCTAATAAATTAAACGATCAGGCATACGTTCCGGGTAATTTTTCCGATTGGAAATTAAGTAGGTAATAAGCTAGATTCTGTCTTATTGTCAGTTTTTTGTCATTTAAATTCTAGTAAAAACTGACATTTTTTTTCTTTTTAGCGTGTTTTTTGTCTTGGCATAGGAATTGACCTGTTTGATATCGAACAAAAATTCAACTAATTAAAAATATTAAAATGGGAAAAATTATTGGTATAGATTTAGGGACAACCAACTCATGTGTTTCTGTTATGGAGGGTAATGAGCCAGTTGTAATTCCTAATAGCGAAGGAAAAAGAACTACACCTTCAGTAGTTGCATTTGTTGATGGTGGAGAAAGAAAGGTTGGTGATCCTGCAAAAAGACAAGCGATAACAAATCCTGAAAAAACGATTTATTCTGTTAAACGATTCATGGGGAATCGATTTGATGAAGTTTCGAAAGAGATTAATAGGGTTCCTTATAAAATTGTTAAAGGAGACAACAATACTCCTAGAGTTGAAATAAGCGATAGAAAATATTCTCCTCAAGAAATTTCTGCTATGATTCTTCAGAAAATGAAGAAAACTGCAGAAGATTATTTAGGGCAAGATATTTCGAGAGCAGTAATTACCGTTCCGGCTTATTTTAACGATTCTCAGCGTCAAGCGACTAAAGAAGCTGGTGAGATTGCAGGTTTAAAAGTAGAGCGTATTATTAATGAGCCTACTGCCGCTGCATTAGCTTACGGTTTAGATAAAAAAGATTCTGACCAAAAGATTGTAGTATTTGATTTTGGTGGTGGTACGCATGACGTTTCTATCTTAGAATTAGGTGATGGCGTTTTTGAAGTATTGGCTACCGATGGTGATACTCACTTAGGAGGTGATGATGTAGATGAAACAATTATCGATTGGTTAGCAGAAGAATTCATTAAAGATGAAGATATCGATTTACGTAAAGACCCAATGGCTCTTCAACGTTTAAAAGAAGCTGCTGAAAAAGCTAAGATCGAATTGTCTTCTTCTTCATCAACAGAAATTAATTTACCTTACATCACGGCAACTTCTAGTGGACCAAAACACTTAGTGAGAACACTTTCACGTGCGAAGTTTGAGCAGTTAATTGGAGATTTAGTAAAAAGAACCATTGCTCCTTGTGAAAAAGCATTAAAAGCAGCCGGTCTTTCTAAAGGAGATATTGATGAGGTAATTTTAGTTGGTGGTTCTACCCGTATTCCTGCGGTACAAGAAGCTGTAGAGAAATTCTTCGGTAAAAAGCCAAGTAAAGGAGTAAACCCAGATGAAGTTGTTGCTATTGGAGCAGGAATTCAAGGTGGTGTTTTAACAGGAGATGTTAAAGATGTATTGTTGTTAGATGTAACTCCACTTTCATTAGGTATTGAAACGATGGGTGGTGTAAACACTAAATTAATTGAAGCAAACACTACTATTCCAACCAAGAAGTAACAAACTTTCTCAACTGCGGCAGACAATCAGCCTTCTGTAGAGATTCACGTGTTGCAAGGAGAACGTTCTATGGCAGCAGATAACAAAACAATTGGTAGATTCCATTTAGACGGAATTCCACCAGCGCCAAGAGGAACACCTCAAATTGAAGTAACTTTTGATATCGATGCAAACGGAATTATTCAAGTAAGTGCAGAAGATAAAGCGACTGGTAAGAAACAAGATATCCGTATTGAAGCTTCTTCTGGATTAACTGAAGAAGAAATCGAAAAGATGAAGTCTGAAGCTGAAGCAAATGCTGAAGCCGATAAAAAAGCGAAAGAAAAAGTTGATAAGCTGAATGAAGCTGATTCAATGATTTTTCAAACTGAAAAGCAATTAAAAGAATTTGGAGATAAGCTTTCTGACGATAAGAAAAAACCGGTAGAAGATGCTTTAGAAGAATTGAAAAAAGCATACGAAACCAAAGAGCTAGAGAAAATTACTCCTGCTTTAGACAAATTGAATGAAACTTGGAAATCTGTTTCAGAAGAAATGTATAAAGCACAGGCAGAAGCTCAGCAACAAGCTGGTGGAGCCGGAGCTCAAGGTGCGCAAGGAGGTCCTCAACAAGGAGCAACTGGCGGTAAGTCTGATAGCGACGACGGAAATATTGATGATGTAGATTATGAAGAAGTGAAGTAATTCATTTCACCACATAAAAACGAAAAGCCGCTTTGAAAAAAGCGGCTTTTTTATTACTTGTTATTATTTGGCGAAATGTTCCATAAAATGATCGGGATGTGCGCCGGTACGTTCGTTGTTGTGGAGAGCGTCTATCGTTTTTACTTCTTCAGAAGTTAATTTAAAATCAAAAATATTCCTGTTTTCTTCAATTCTTTGTTGATGAACACTTTTAGGAATGGTTAAAACGCCTTTTTGTAAATCCCATCGTAGAATCACTTGGGCTATACTTTTATTATACTTTTTAGCAATTTCAGCGATGGTTTTATTTTCTAAAATTTGTCCACGCATTAATGGTGACCAAGCTTGGTACTGAATATTTTCCCTTTTACAGTAATCTATTAATTCTTGCTGAACCAATTTAGGGTGAAATTCATTTTGCAAAACCATAGGCACAATACTTCCAGCTTGTTTTATAGTTTCTAATTGATGCTGTAAGCAATTACAAACCCCAATGGCTTTTACTTTTCCGTCGTTGTATAGTTTTTCTAAGGCTTGCCAAGTTTCTTCCAACACATGGGGAACCGGCCAATGAATAAGGTACAAATCGATATAGTCTAACCCTAATTTTTGTCTTGAAGTTTCAAAGGCTTTAAGTGTGTTTTGATAGCCTTGATCATCGTTCCAGACTTTTGTAGTTATAAATAATTCTTTTCTTTCAATTTCACTTTCTCTAATCGCTTCACCAACACCTTCTTCATTATTGTAAAAACTTGCTGTATCGATAAGGCGGTAACCCGCATCAAACGCATAGTTAATGGCATTTTTTACTTCCTCACCATCTTTAGACTTATAAACGCCCAATCCTAAATAAGGCATTTTAACTCCGTTTGATAAGGTGACTTTTCCGTTGATATCTGTAATTTTCATAGTCTTTTGAATAATTAGTTGAATTGAACATACAAATAACCAATTCCAAATAAAATAAGAATCCACAAGCAAATCCAACTAAAAATTTGATAAGCTTTACCCGGTCGGTTTTCTGCTGAAATTTTACTCTTCACTAATTTAAAATTGAAATAAGCTAAAACAGGTTCCGATAGAAACGAAAGTCCGCTAGCAAAATCTACCAAATAAGTGAAATTTTTATCGGTAAAATAGAGAATGCTTAAGGAGAAGATAGGAATGAGAATTAAACCCATTCGGTATAAATTTGTTTTCTTATGAAGGGTTTTTTCATTTTCTTTTTCTTGCGGAATAATCACTTCAGAAAGTACCCTCGGGTAAGCGTCGGCCACAGTTAAAGTG
>MDTA01121173.1_pt1 | contig 16245 bp, 22 predicted proteins | sample 811151 | NCBI WGS metagenome assembly MDTA01 (sample SAMN05326648, study PRJNA326480) | marine metagenome | isolation source: seawater | place: Indian Ocean: South | collected 2010 | reverse complement strand
TCTCGTAACGTATCTCCTGTTCCGTCGTTTGCGTTTGTACCTACATTTAGAATCAATTGTGACATATTATACGTTTAATAACCTTCTTACTACTGTTACTGTAGTTGTGTTAGTACTACTTATCTGTCCTCTTAACCTCACATCATCACCTGATATGTCAGCTGTGAAAGTTACAAGGTCACTAGCGGTGCTATTTGTCCTAGCAAAAATTGACACATATGCGTCTGTGCCGTCGTGAGTGACTCGCACTTCGCAGTTCTCGTATGCCCCCAAAGAGCCAGTGTTTGAATCTGATATGGTTACGTTGTAGGCGGCACTTCTAAAATTGTTTTTGTTAAAAGTATCAAGTGTTGCAATCGATTGTGGATTGCCAGTTGCTCTCGTAAGTGGTATTTTCCACACGTTGGTCAATGTGTCTGTTTGATCGACTGTGCTTTCTGCCCTTAATTTGACATTGGCACCATCAACAGCAGAAGTGATATTGATTACAGGTGAACTAGTAGATTCACTGTTTATATCAAAGTGATTGTGATAAGCGTCTGTGCCATCGCTGGCCAACATAACCTCTGACATTTGAACTCTATTTGAACCATCCTTCATTCCTATCAAGTAATATGCGGCTTGGGAAGTGGAGTGGGCGAAAGAATCTATCTCAGTAAATGATGTTGCATCACCTCTCAGCATGTGTATCCTAAAGGCATTGACAGTTGTTGATGAACCTGAAGTAGAGGAGGCCTTTAAAGTGACTGTGCTTGATCCATTGTGTTCAGCTGATAGTGTGAGTTGATGCGTGTCTTTACTCGATACGAAAGGTCCTTCATGCACGAAAGCTTCTGTCCCATTGGTTAAGACTGTGGCCTCCATTATCGATGAAGCCGATTCGCCACTGTTTGTGGCAACTATTATATAATTGGCACCGGTATGACTTGTGTGTTCGAATGTATCTATCGCGGTTGCGGTGCTCGATACAGTGACAGCACCTACTGTATTGAAGTCTGTGCCTGTGGCATCTGACTCGTTATCGGCTAAAGCTATTCTATAAAACTTGACAGTTGTGTCTGAGACCAAAGGTGTCGCTGTCAAAACCACATCACTTCCACTCATGTCTGCTTCAAGTGAGAACAACCTATTATTGGAGAAATGTTCATTGAAAACAGTGATGAATGCATTTGTCCCGTCATGTACCACCATTGCTTCAGCGTTCATCACACGTCCATCTTCACCACTCTTGGCACTTAGATAATATTTTGCACCTCTTTCGGCTGTCTTGGCAAAACTGTCTAGTGTAGCAGTTGCCAAAGCTGGCGCCTTTAGTCTTACAGCATAAGCCTGAACAGTGGTGGATCCCGAAGTGGAACTGGCTTTTACTTCTATATTTCCACTTGATATAGTGGCCGATATTTCTAGCATGTCAGACGCTTTGGTGCTTATCATAGGCCCTTGTGATACAAAAACTCCTGTGCCGTCTGTCACCACCGTTGCCTCACAAATAAAATTTTCAGTTGATCCTTTTTGTCCAGTTATTACATAATGCACTGCATCAGTGTCGCTGGATTGAAAGTTGTCGAATGCTGTGGCTGTGCTTGAAACAATAGTGTTACCCACAATTTTTCTTGTGCTATCAGTTGTGGCCTCATCAGATTCAGAGTCTCCAAAGGCTACTATTCTGTTTACGATGACTTTTGTGCTTCCACCAGCTGTGGCAGAACCTCTCAATCTAAACGAAGTCCCACTTATATCTGCGGTAAGACTTATAAGGCTATTGTTACCAGAGAAGTGTTCATTGTAAGTTGTTATATAGGCGTTGGTTCCGTCGTGTGTTACTAAAGCTTCTATGTTACCGCACTCACCTGTTGCCTGATTTTTGACATTTATAAAATATTTTGCACCAACGTGCGATCCGTGTGCAATGGCATCAAGGGTAACAACAGTGCTATCTATAATATCGGTGTGCATGATGTCGTGTACAAGTCCCAGTTCACCTACATAACCTGTGGAATCACTATCTCCTATGCCTATTCGATAATATGCCATTGTGTTACTTGGACCAACAGATGAACCGTCACCGTCTGTCACCCTTAGACGTACTTTGGACGCACTATCTCCTGCTGTCACAACATCAGCATCAAAAGTTGGGTGTGTATCTCCTGGATCAGTCCTTGTAACTGATGATGTCGTTGCAAATGCGTCGTTGAAATCATGAAGCACAGAAACTTTTTGTGTCTCAAAACTTCCGTTAACTAAGTCACGTGTGACAACGTGATACAATGCCCCATTAAATTCTGAAGCAGTGAATTCTGCACCTGTCCTTGTTGCCGCTAGTAGACCTTGTGTGGTTCCTGTTGAAATCACGTGGTCAACTTTGGTCTCTGTGTTTCCAGCAAGAGTCACACCTGCTTCAGTTTTCACGTTCCCTGATGTTTGATCGGCTGTGCTAGAACCCAGTCCTAAGGCAAAATATGTGGTAGCGTTGTTGATAGTTGTGGACCCATCACTTTGTCCAGTTGATTTAAGTTGTATTTCCGAACCACTTATTCCAACATCTATGGCATTTATGTCGTTCATGGCTCCTGTTCTCAGTATAGATGAATCTGTTACCCCAGCCTGCTGTGAACTTCCATCACTGGTAGTTCCATGGTTGGTAGAATATTTGTGCATGGCAAATTCACTGTTGGTGATATCTTTGTGGATAGCATGATACCAGACACTGTCGAATGTTGTTGCAAATGAACTTATGACCTTCTCAGAACTAACATCTGGAGAAGCAGTCCCTCTGAATGTGTCTGTGTCTATTGTTGTTTGTCCTGTGTTAGTCACAGTCTGTTGTCCTAGAACGTCTACATAAGTGCCATCTGACGCCGAGGTGTTGTCAGTTAAAAGAATCCTGTACATTGTTATTCTGCAAGTTCCTGCGGTACCGTTACTTCCCCTAAGCCTACAGTTACCGCTATCAATATCAGCTGTGAATGTCGCCAAAGGAGTGCTTTCTGCGTTTGAAATGATTGTATTGAATTCTGTAATGAAAGCATTACTGCCATCATGTATCAACATTACTTCCGTTGAAGAAGTTTCGTTAGTGGTTGTATTGTTGATCGAAATAAAATATTTTGCCGCCCTGTGATCTGCTATTGCCCAACTATCCAATGTGGCCGTAGCTGAATCTAGGTCAGAAACCACTATGGTCTGTTGTAAAGGAACATTAGAGGCCTGTGTTCCTGATGAGTCATTATCACCTAAACCGATTCTGAAGAATGTCACTGCGTTGTCTGAGCTTACAGATGAGTCTGCCAACAAACCTGCACGGCCTGTAAGCCTCACGTTCCCAACTGCCGCTCTGATGTCCGTGTCCAGTTCGGGGGCTTTATCGTTGAGAGATGTCCTCACTATTTGTGCTGAACCACCAAATGCGTCAAATGTTGAACCATCTTCTGTGCCTTGTGCCATTATGTGTTTTTGTAGCTGGAATTCAATTGCACTGTCGGCCGCCTTGTTCCTACTCAACACGAGATACCATGCACTGTCATACTTGGATTGTGCAAATTCATCTATTACAACAGGTGTTGAGATCAACTGTTCATGTGATCCTGTTGCAAGGTTGGCATCGATTGTGGTTGAAGAGCTGAAACCTATTGTTTCTCTGTTATCTACTATGGTGGATTCACTGAATGATACGGCGTTTACAAAGAAAGATAAGTCTTTACTTCCGTCGGTTTTTAGGAAGGCACCTGTGTCTCCGTCAGCATTGGGAAGACTAAAGTCATTAATTATTACATTACCCGATCCACTAGCCTCAAATTCTAAATTATCGTTTGACCTATTTGTTGAAATTGTATTTCCTGAGAAAGTAATCTTGTCTGGTATAACCAACGTTGTGTATGATATCGGCTGAGTGAATGCGCCTGCGGCCGGAGTGGTACCACCTATCACCGTGTTGTCGATTGTTCCATCGTCGAGATCTATACCATTGACAAGCACTGATCCTGTGCCACTACCTGCAAGGTCAAAGTCTGCGTTTGATGTTGTTACTTTTAGTACATTATCAGTAAAATTTAATGAAGAGTCGATAGTAAGGTTACTAACGTTAACAACTCCTGTGCCTCCAGGTGTCAGTCTTAGATCTGCGTTGGAACTTGTTGAAATAATGTTATCATTAAATGTCAAGTTATCCACTGTGATAGAGTCAGCAAATGAAGTAGCACCAGAAACAGAAATGGATCCCATAGTAGTCAATCCATCCACATCTAACGTTCCTGTGGTGCTTATGTTGTCATCACCAAAACTAATAGCGCCTGTTGAGTCAGTGATTGAACCACTACCTGCCGTCAAGGTGCTTCCTATTGCCATAGAACTGGCACTCGTAGATAGATTTTCGTTGCCAAAACTTATGGCGCCTGATGAATCGTTTATGATACCGTCTAATAGATCCAGGTTACCAAACTGAGAACCTGTCGCCGCTGACAGGGTTCCAGTGGTGCTTATGTTTTCGTCGCCAAAACTTATCGATCCACCTAGATAGTTTGTGATTATACCATTGCTGAAATCAAGATTGCCAAATTGTGACCCAGTTGCAGATGCCAGTGTTCCTGTTGTTGTTAAATTTTCATTGCCAAAGCTGATGGCACCTGAGGAATCAGTTATTGATCCGTCTGCCAGAGTGAGTGTTCCAAAGGTTGTTCCAGTAGCAAATGTTTGTGCACCATCAAACGCAAAACCATCGGAGACAGTAAAGTCTCCGTCTACTATTAAATTTTCATTTATGTTGATGGACGAAGAGTCAGGTGCAGATATTGTCGTCCCACTGAATCCAAGTCCCGCTATCGTTACCTTTCCTGAACCATTGGCTATAATTTTTATGTCATCGTTTGTGTTTAAAAGTTCTATGTTATTATCATTGAACCGCATGGAAGGAAAAAGCACTGTGCCTGTTCCGCTCGGATGCACAAAGATATCTGCATTTGAAAGCCGTGATGTAATATTGTTCCCAAAGAACTTGATATCAGCTTTGACTGATGCCTCCGCAAAGAAATCAGTGAAGTTAGCATTTATCTTATTGCCAGCTTCATACAGCGAATCACCTGTTCCGTCGTTCGCATTTACGCCTACATCGATTATCTGTTGTGCCATATTAGCAATATTTAGTGGTTTTTATGTATTACGTTTAGTGGCTATTAGCCAGCACTTATCTTTAATGTGCCTGAGTCGTTGTATAATTGCCCTGCATTTGATGGGTCGCTAGTAGGCAAATTTGCCATTAAGATTACAGCAGGAACCATTTCAATTGCTCCTGTACCTGATGCATCAAGCTGTAAATTTGCATTTGAGGCAGATGCTGTGATTAAATTGTCAGTAATTGAAATTCCACCATCTATGTCCAAAGTTCCTGATACTTTTGCTCCAGTTGTTGTAACTCTAAGTCTTTCAGTCACAGCACTGTTACTGAATGAACTCAAAATTATTTCGTTTGCTGTACCATCAGTACCGTCAAATTTAATACTGCCTCCTTCTGTGCCTGCTGATCCTAAGAAACTTATGCCAGGCACGTTGGCGTTGTCTGTTCTTTGGAATTGAATAATCGGTGTTGCAGAATGTAAATGCAACGTACTGTCTGTTTTAATAGTACCTGTACCATTAGCAGATAATTCTAGATTATCGTTAGATCTTAATGTTGTAATTCTGTTCTCAGTCATGGATATAGTAGCATCACCTAAAGAGGAATCACTGTTATCCAAGATGTTCAAAGTTCCTGTGACACTTGCCCCTGTATGTGTCACTCTGAATCTTTCTGCTGTTGATGAACCATCATATGTTCTTACGAAAACTGTATTAGAAATACCGTCGGTACCATCCATTCTAAGTTCCGCTCTAACGTTACCATTTGAGTTTTGGAAGTCCAGGCCAGGTTTATTGGCATCAGCAGTTCTTTGAAGTGTTATTATCGATGAGGAAGATTTGATGTGTAGTTTTGTGTCCGGGCTATTCACAGTACCGATACCCACCTGACCGTCAGTGTCAATGATCAAGTCACCAGTCCCTGATGTAATAAGTTTTAAGTTTGCATTTGATCCATTTGAGGTTATTTGATTTGTAACTATTTCACCTGCGGTCACTTGTCCTCCCAACACAACACCTCCAGTTCCACCTGGAAGGATACTGATGTCAGCGTTTGTGTCTAGCGAACTTATTGTTGTATTACTGAGTGATAATCTATCTATTTCTACAATTCCTGTACCATTAGGGAATATCTTGATGTCTCCGTTGGTTACACCTGTGGTCAGTATGCCGTTTGATGATGTTGTTTCGGCAAGATCCCTGTAAAGCTCGGTGAAATTGTCGTTGGCCTTGGTCATGGCCGTACGTAAAGTGTCACCTGTTGCCGGGTTTCCTAGTGTTCCTGTGTCTATTACTAATCTAGCCATATATCGAATATACATATTTATTAAATAAAATTGATGTTTGTCGAAACATTAAAGACTATGAGACTGTATGAACGCCAAAGTAAATGCGGTGTTTATCATACCTTTCATCGGAAAAATACCGTATTTGTGTTCAAATGTGATAGTTGTGGAGTGGTGTTTCTACGTCCAAGGGCCAAAGTTGATCCAGAACGTGCAACAAATGACTACAAGCATGTTTGTTCACACTGTGATACAAAAAGATTCGCACAAAAAGTAGGTGTTAAAATGCGTAAGGTATATAAACTTGACGCCAGTAGTACAAAAACTTTATAGACGTCTCCACTTAATATCATCTCTATAACCTGTTACCCATCTCTGTAAGTCAGCGTATATCCCACACTTGATATTAGGTTGATCAAAATACCATCTAAGGAACGGATTACCTTCGAGATATTCTTTTCTATTAATAAAATAAAAGTTAGTATTAGGAAACTTCCTGGTTATTTGCCTTAGTTGATACATCCATTCAAATTTTAAATAGGCCTTCATACTAGCCCTGTCTGGATAGTTAATTGAGTTTTTATAGATGTTGTTCTGTATCCTACTCGGCGTGTCCATCTCCCATTGTCTAGCTCCCATTATATCAAATGCCATTATTATCACATTCTTTATTTTAGATTCGGCGGCCATCAACACTGCAGAACAGCCTGAACCACGTGCAACCGAAAAATCATTGGTCTTTATTGCACCACCCTTTTTGACATCGCCGCCTCTCCATATCCTGTAAATTTTTAGGCCTTGTGGCAGGTCATTTATATTATCTCCATCACAGATGTAGTTCCATTTGCTTATATCTTCTCTTCCGTGAATGATTGGTGCCTCTTTGCCATTGTTATGCCATTTCGCCAGCTCATCATACATGCTAGGATTAACAGCAACTATGTGGTCACACAGCAAAGGATGATCCCTATATATGGCATTACATCCGTAGACAACTCCTTTGCCTTTCAAGGTGTCAATAGGAAAAATATTTCTTGATTCTCCGTTGCCTATTATGAAAGCTGTATCCATTAGACGCCAAACGATTCTCCGCAACCACATGCACTGGTTGAATTAGGATTTGAAATTTCAAACTGTGCGCCGAATACTTCTTCTTTCCAGTCAATCTTAGTACCTGCCACATACAACATCGATGTTTCGTCAACTACAAACTTTCCTGTGTGCCAGTCTTCTACATGATCGTCGGGTCCTATGTTTTCTTTCTTGTCAATAAATCCCCAATCATACTTAAAACCTGCACAACCGCCCCCTTGGACAGCAAGACTAACAGCGTATTTGTCAGGATGTTTTTCTAGTAGCTTATCCATTTGATTTTTGGCTTCATCAGTAATGGTAAACCATTTCATGTTTTCATATCCTTCCATACTATTAATTATCCTTATTTTTTGCCACTGTTTTGAACTCCGACCGACATCCAAAACTTTGTTGCATCTATTTTCTTTTCAAAACTCATGTAGGCGTTCTGGTCCTCCCAGTGGTTCTTTGGACTCTCGATCTCTCCTGCTGGTTCGAACCACCAACCCCATTTGCCTTCACAATTAAGCTGACACCAGTCTATGCAATCACCCATTATGCCATTTGAGTGCATATCTACATTGTATCTGAATCGATGCATGTAGCCACAGTCTTCAGGTACTTCTTCTAAACTTGGTTTATTTCTTTTTACTTTTACTTTTCCGTAACTAGTCATCATTGCCAATTTTTAATCACCCACTCATCTGCACACTCCATAGGATTGGGTTTTCCATGGAAAACTGCAACGCGATTACCTGGATGTATGTCTACAGGTTTACGGAAATAAGATTTGCCATCTTTGGTTAGTAGCTTGGTGTCTTTAAGTCCAATCATTTCCCACTTATAGGATCTGATCCACTCATCCGGCCACCAATTAATGTCATCTTTACCCTCTTTCATTATCCAATCTTGATCCCCCCAATTCTGTTGCATGATTTTTTGATAATTTGTAACAAAATTATTATAAAGATAGTTCATTGTTCCTGCTTGCCAACGCATACAACTGGAATTAGATTGTTTCCAATCCTTTACTCTGCATCTATTGAAGTCTCTGATAATATTGAACTTTCCTGGATTGTGCGTGAACAATGGATCAATGTTGTCGAAAATAACTACGTCCAAGTCAAAGAAAAGTATGTTTCCTTTCAGTGGCATGTCTGGAGAGAACATCCATAACTTACTCCACCATGTTCTTATCCATGGATCATTAGGCAAATTAATAACATTGATATCGGCATCTAATCCTGTTGGGTCATCTGTGATGCAGTAAAATTTATAAGGCACAGAGCAATGGCGTTTGACCATGTTATTAAGCACATTTGCATATTTAGAAATGTACTTGTTGCCCCACTTTACACAGACTACGTTATTTGTATCCACTTTTCAACCCTTCCATTTGTATCTGTCGCCAATTGTCATCATCTAACGTATAGTCATAATCACATTCAACAATAGATTCAGAATTTATCTTGATTTTTTTAATATTTAAGTTCCTACTCATTGTGTTATGTATTTCAATTATGTCTCTGTCCCCAAAAGTTTTATAAATGTCAATCTGGCCTAGTTTGATATACCCTAGACTTAATTTTGGATCCTCCCAATCATAACCATTGTCTGCTAACCATTTCCTGTATGGTTCCATCTCAATTTTTTTAAATTCATCTTGTTGTTCTGTGACTGTTTGTCCCCACTCTACATCGAACTCTCCTGAATAAAATTTTTGATGATTGATTTCTGAGCATAGAGCGTCAGTCATTTTAGGTGCGTGTTCGTCTCTGAACACTTCGTACAGGGTTTTGCCGACCTGTGACCAATGCAGGTAAACACCTCCTAGTTGACGATCATATCTATTCTGTTTAAAAAGTTCATAGTCCTCATCATGAAGATCATATCTTGGAGCATTAAGGAAGGTGGTGATTTGTGCAGGACGCATCCACTCAGGATCAAATGCTTTTTTCCTATCTGCATTTACCCAGCCTTCGATCTCATGACATATATTGTTAAGTTGCCTTATTGCGTACTTGGTTTCGGGGTCGGCTTGTCTGTAAAATTCAGACAACTCCCATGCAGTGCCTTGTAATTCTTCAAAATACCTATGTAAGAGATTGCAACTTTCGTGTTTTAGCCTTTTACCAGGAGTAACTGACTCATCTCCATTCACCGCTTTTCCTATAGGGAGGTTTGAACTGAATTGAAAATCGTCTTCCCTGAATGGATGTATTTTTTCATATGGTGGTTTAAAATCAAATAGATTAATTTGATCTATGCTTTTATTCAGTTCCCTTACTAGATAATTTAAATTTCTTTTTGAATCAGCGAATCCAATAAAACAAAAATTCTTTTCTAGTATCCGCTGTTCTGCTATATTGTCTTCAAGAGCCTTTATCCACCTTCGTCCTAACGATGTGTCATAGACATCTATTGTGTAAGAGATATCGTTAAGTTCTACTTCGATTTTGTGTTCTAAAAGTTTATTCTTTCCTATAGATGGCACTGTTGGCTCCGTGTTCCATACATTCCACGCTATCCACAAAACATCTACCGTTTGTAATTTCTTTGATCAACTGATCAGCAAAGTCAAAGGCATGTTTGGCAAACATCTCAGCACCAACACCATCAAACATTCTCACTTCAGCAAGATCATGTTTTTCTAGTTCTTTCAATTTTTCTAACTGTGGATCATTTATGTCCAATGCCAGTTTATGATCAAACTTGTCTTCCAGCCATGCCTTCAAAGGTTTGAGTCCCCCGAAGTCTACTGCCCAGTTTTTATTGTCAAGGTCGTTGCAACCAAATGTGAATCTGAATGCAAGACTGTATCCGTGTAGCAAATGGCAGTGTGAGTGATCTGCGTTGGGTTGTCTGAAAACACAGGCCAGGCCTATGTTGTGTCCGTATGTTTTAGTTGAGTAGTAAGTCATCGTTTCTCCTTATTTTGATGACTTGCAGAGTGTTTATAGAGGGTTGAAAGTCTTGAGTCCTCTTGATCATCAGTTCAGTTTCTTGTTAATCTTATGATCTAGATCCAACTGGAATGCTGTGTCTCTAATTCTGTCAGTCAGTTCGTTGGGTATATTTAACTCACCGTCTATGATACTCTTCAAAAAATGCACCAACACACTGAACTCAGGTCGATCAGACACGGTTTCAGGGTCAATGCCATGCACTTCCATTGCGTTCAGCATCGCTTCGGACGTGTCAATCAAGGCTTTTATGCCCTTGTTATGTTTGTTGAAGTGATTCATTAGGTTATAATTTTAGGTTTGTCAGGGGTCTTGATAGTGGAGAACACTCTTTTGTATTCTTCCTCTATCTTGCTATTGATATATGACACACATTGTATCTTGTCTTTGGCAATGCTGATTGGCTTGTCCTGGTCCGCAGTTGAAAAGAATGTTCCAAACGCAAGTCCTTGTGGCCCTTGCATTAAAGTAAGAGCTTTCATGATCTCGAGATGTGTTTCGGTCTGTGACTGCAGAGTGGAGATAACCTCTTCACCGTGCATCAATTTTAGAGTGATAAGATCTCCATCTTTGTATTTTTCAAACATAATGCTATTATAAACTATCCTATTAGATTGTCAATATATTTTCTAAGTTCTTTGTCTTGCACATTGGGTGGGATCCTATCACAAAAAAATATTTGGTAACTGTCAGAACCATACTTTCCTATCCCATGTAATTCACTTGCATCTTTGCCATCCCACTCGAGATACTGTTCTGTCATCTTCCTGATCCTCTTTGATCGCACTTCCCACATGCCTAATGGTTTTAATATTTGTTGCTGAGTCTTCAATCTTCCTCTCAAATATGCTTTTGGATTGGGATACCTTGCAAAAAGTTTTGGTAAAATAATCTTTACCTGTCTCCTATATGTAAGATTCAAGCACATTACTCCTACCATGTGCTTCCATTTTTTGTGCGGTGCTTTTATCTGCTGTTGCACCATCAGATCATCTACCATCGCTAGTTTCATAGTAAGATTATATTTTATATTATTTTTTTGTCAACTGATTGTTGATCCACTTGGCAAGTCCTTGGTAGGTATCTTGGAAAACATTTTTATGCTGTGTCCATTCCGTAGGCATCTTCCATCCTTCTTCATTAACAATTATCCATCTGCATTCTGAGTGTTCAAACAGTTTATTAAATTGGTATATCCAGTATGATGGATCAACCGGACGTTTTATATATGTGTATCCAGTGGAGCCTTTGTATATGTTGTTAACATTTTCTGGCTTTCTTGCTTCTCCTAATCCATAGAGATCCATGCCAACTAAGAAGATTGCTTTAGGTTTAAAACTTAGCCCGACAAGAGCGGCAAACTGGCCAGTGCCCCAGTGAAAAGGATCATCCTGCCTCTTATCTCCTTCATATGGTAGATCCGGAACACGTTTTACATTGGGCCAGTACGCAAATTGTTTATACCAATTTTCCCTGGTGTATATAGTTGTGTTTTTACCAACTGTATTAGCGGCCTCTTGACACATGTGCCTGTCAGCACAAACGACATATTCTAAATTATGATCCCTAAACAAAGCATTACAACCAACCATAGTGGTAACACTTTTCAAGGGCGTAATATCGAATCCCCTCCTGCTTTCACCGTTGCCAATAACACTTACATACTTGGTCATAGTATTATTTAATCACCCCTTTAAACGCACACAGACACCTGTACACTGCTGGTAAAAGTGAAACATGTATAAGTGTTCCTATCATTGATTTCCTGTAATTAAATGCCATACGGTTCGGTATTTGTCCCATGCTTTTTGTAGAGTAGGATACTTTCTCCTTAGTGCGATGGCTTCTGCACCCACCATTTCGCTCTCTTCGTATGCAGTCTCTTCATCCTTAGCAGTCTGTGATTGCTCCACTAAAATCCTATCGCCATTTGGTAATTGTTCATAGACTGTCTCGCCACCGTCGGGCGAAACAAATATTGGATTTTTTGTCTTAGCTTTTCTTTTCATGATATAAAAAATGACTGAATGTAATTATATTCTTTTAATTCTTGCAACAACTGTTCTTTAGATAGTTCAGTCTCTATTTGTCCTATCTCTATGCGTCCCGTGGTCAATTTTTTGTCGTCTAGTGTGTAACCCTTAGACATAATAAACTTTGAATGTGTATCTATATATTTCTTGATCGCCTCTTCTTTGTGCCTGACCTTTTCAGGAGTGTCATCACAGAACCAAATTACGCAGTCTGCACTGAAATGTAGGTTAGGCACCATGTCATGATGATGATCGTCGTTATCTTCCGATAATGCTTCTATATTTTTCCCAACGTCGCTGTATCCATGGTATAATGATCCAAAAGTTTTTTTGTTGGTGAACAATTCATAGTCTTCATCCGTGAACATACGTGTCTTTGGGAGATCGAACCACACCAATCTAATTTTTGGAGACCCTTGGTTGGATTCACATGCGTGTACAAATTGATTTATCTCGCTGAGATTCTTTCTGAAACTGTCTGGTTTACCTTTGAATAGAGGATTAGTCAACCATTCATCTAGTTTCCCATGTTGTTCTTCAAAGATTGCATGTATCTTGTTCAGCTTATCTTGGTCAGAAATGTCATCTAGTTGGAATCCAAACAGCTCATGTACTTCGTCAACTTGTTTCATTAATTTGTTAAGTTTGTTCTTAATAAATTCCCCATTCAAGGAGTTGTTCAAGTTGTATATTGCCCATGGCTCGGATATTGGACATTGTTTTTGTTGGGCCTCTAGGACACAGCCAATCCACTTACGAACAAAATTGTTGTTATTCAGTCTAAACTTTAGATCATAGTATTTGTTATGATCATTTTTATCAGACAATCTCAGTGTTGCGTACTTCATTAGTAATATTTTTTATGATCACCCTCTGGGTGTGCGTGTCTTATGCCACCTATTGTTTTCGAATCATTCTCATGCCGAGGAATAAAATGAATGTGTGGCCACATTATAGTTTGTCCTGCACATACTCCTATATTCATACCTATGTTGAATCCTGCTATGTTTCCTTTTTTGATCTGTTCGTTACCATAGTCATATGCCAAGCCATAAGACTTACCAACAAATTCATAATTGTCCTCTTTTGGTATGTAAAGTTTGTGTCCTTTTACGCAAGGATATCGGTCATTGAACACATAAGTGAAATCTGTCTCCATGATAGGTGTGTCGTTGCCTAACCATATAGCTTCATCTACGCTGTCAACAGCTTCATATTCTTTCTTGTAGATAGGTTTTTCCGATGGCATTAGTTTCTATGATTCCTATCCTTATATTACTAGAATTTGGTCTGTGTTGCAACCTAATTTGATCCCACATTTTAGTCTTTGGTACACTAGGGTTGTATTCATGAATATTTAATAGGTTAACAAGGGCCTTTCTCACTTTCTCAGCGCCACCATGTTTTTTACAGGTGTCAGATCTTCCAACGTGAACAATTTTACTATCAATTTTAATTTTGTATACACATTTCAAACGTATCCATTTTGTTTTTGGATTTTTACTGTGCCTTATTTTAAAATTTTGTATGGTGTAAAGATCTTCTATGTTATACCATTTGATCATTTGGTGCGAATATTTAATTGCTTGTAAACCTTTTGTACTTTTTTTGCTTGGAAGTAACAATCTTCTAAAGCGTTGTGCAATCCTGTACGTTTTTCATTTGGGTCACGAGGCACCAAACTAAACAGGGTCCTAGAGTCTCTGATTTGCCAATAGTTCCAGGGGACAGGTATACCCAACTGTGTATAAAAATTTTGTAGAATTGCGTAGTCGAATAACGGCCCTTGGCACCAGAAAACATCGACTCCAACACACCATTTGTTAAGTGTTTTGATCATCGCATCTAGGCTTATCCTGTCTTTATCTCCTAGTGCTTCTTCCATTATCTCAGGATCCTGTTTGCCCCACCAATCCAAAGTATCTTGCATCACATCACGACCCATTTCTGTTTGTGAGTCAACATCAACACGGAAATACATTCCTTGTGAAGGTTCGGTATTTGTATATGGATCAAATTTTACACCACCTACGGTCAATATTGTGGCATTAGGATTTGTGCTTAAAGTTTCCAGATCTATCATTGCGTGGATCATGCACAATTATACTATGGAAAGTTGGTAATGTCAATTAGTGTTAAGATCTATCACGGTTGGTTGTGCCCTGTCTTTCATTATGTTATCCAACCATTCATTTCTTTTCACAAGTAGTATTAATAAATTCCTTTGCCTATCTTTGGATAGATTCCATGCTGAGTGTGTTACCCTGTCTTGGTTAAACACCAAACACTGTCCTTTCTGTAGATTAATAGATACATCACTGTCTTGTGTGATCAACCTATGTCCAAATTCAGCATTTGAGTTGTCATTCAACTGCACGAAAATTCTTGACACTTGGCCATACTTTGTGCCTTTTTCGTTTTCAAGGTCGGTGTGTCCTGGCATCCAATATCCTGGCTTCATCTGGAATATTCTCACACGGGTCTTGGGTACTTTGAACCAATCAATTATCGCCGCGATCTGTGGACACTGCTTGTAGGCTGGTGTCCATTGATAATCACTTGGGTCTTCCTCGCCTCTATCGTGGCTTTCATAGGTCTTAGTGGTGCCGTCTGCCGATTTGAATGACATGAATCTATAGCCTGGTTTACTTAGATCACTGAAATTGGGTGCATCATGAAACTCGATGTGCTTTAGCTCTTCTTCAAAACCGCCTCTAAAGTAAATGTTGGGAGCGACTATTCCAAGCTCTCCGTCATAGCCTTTTGATTTGTAATATTGCTCCTCAGGTGAGGAACCATCTTTATTTTCTGTCGCATGGCTGAGTTTGTAATCGAATTTCATGCAAATATTTATGGGTGGTGTTAAAGTTGGATTAAATCTCAGCTTCTTGGTTTTCAGGATGTTGCAAACTTAATTCAACCTTGCCACCATTGTCAATAAACTGTCTATACTGTTGTATCTGTTCACTTGTAAGGCAATGTATCTCACCTGAAGAATTAACGTATAGATCTCTCATGTAATTGCTTACCGGAATGGCTGTTGTAATACACTGTTCGTAAGATATAAATTCTGTGGGATCAAACAATGCCTGGCAGGCATCTTCCGCAAAACATATAATCATTACCATCATCCATTTCATAATAATACTTAATGTAAAAAAATAAAAATTATACTACTACTTCTTCTTTTTTTGTAAAGTACGCACTTTGGTTTGTAGTCTAATCAGATCGTTATCAAGGAGTCTGATCCTGTCTATTAATTTAATCAGTGTGGCCGATGTTGAACCTAGTTTAGGTTTAATTTGATTTACTATGTAGTTGTAAAGATACCATATAAAATATGCCAGAAAGAAGACTGCAACCACCGGAAATCCATAGTCATTTATAAGGGTAACAATGTCCATCAGTCCTTCCTAGCGTCCACTTTGCCGTCGGCTCGTGCAATCCTGTCTGTGTCCACAGGAAGTCCAAGTTGTTCAGATACTTCCTGATCTATCTTTAATATATCATTGTTCATAGTTTTAACACGATTGTCTAATTGGGTAATTACACTTTCTATAAAATTAATGCTACTGACCACAGAGCCCAGTATGTACTTTATAATGACCATTATAAAAGCACCTAAGCCCACAGTGGCCGCTATAGGCATTCCAAGTTCAGCTACTAGATTCCAAAAACTCATTATGTGTGTATTTAATGTTTGACTGTGTACACTTTTATTTCTTCAGTCTTGCCCTTGACAGTGATTTGGTCTATGTATTCGAAGTTGTGATTCAGATT